>Ga0172369_10000516_pt1 | contig 57719 bp, 49 predicted proteins | sample LakKiv25m_FD_114539 | JGI IMG/M metagenome (GOLD analysis project Ga0172369, IMG submission 114539) | Freshwater microbial communities from Kabuno Bay, South-Kivu, Congo - kab_022012_11.25m | ecosystem: Environmental > Aquatic > Freshwater > Lake | place: Democratic Republic of the Congo...
CCCACGATCAACCCGCCGATCACCGCCGTCGCCAGCGGGCTATAGGCATCCATACCCGTTTTCGGGAAGAACGCCACCGGAGACATCGCGATGATGGTGATCGCCGCCGTCATCAGGATGGGCCGCAGTCGCTGCGGGCACGCGGTGGCCACCGCTTCGTCGCGCGGCACGCCTTCTTCACGGTACTTCACAATCAGGTCGATCAACAGAATGGCGGTGGTGATGTCCATGCCGGTCAGCACGATCACCCCCAGGATCGACACCGTGCTGAACGCCTGGTGCATCATAAACAGGAAGAGGAACACCCCGGACAGCTCCAGCGGCAGCGAGAAGATCATCTGCAGCGGCTGCAGGAATCCGCGGAACTGCGCGACAAGGATCAGGTAGATGAAAATGACGGCCAGCAGCAGCCCGATCAGCAGCCGCTTGAAGGAGTCCATCATCTGCGTCATGTCGCCGCGCGTCTCGATACCGTAGCCCGGCGGGAAGTTCAACTGCTGCTGGGCCTGCATGGTCACGTCCATCGACAGGTCCATCGACGGCCGGCTGCCGATGCGGTAGTAGCCCATGATATTCACCGCGCGCCGCATCCCGTCGTGCTCGATGAGGGACGGCGCCTGGCGGTAGACAATGCTCGCCACCGCGTTCAACGGGATCTGCCGGCCATCCGGCGTGGTGACGAAGGTGTGCGCCAGGTCGGCGGCGCCGGTGCGATCCTGCCCGGCATAACGCACCAGAATGGTGTTCTGCCGCAGGTTGGGCAGCCGCCAGAACTCGCTGGTCAGTCCACCCTTCAGCGCATAATAGGCCTGGTCGGCGATCTCGGAGACGCTCATGCCCACCTGCGCCGCGCGCACCGGGTCGACCTTCACTTCATAGTCGGGCTGGCTCATGTCCCAGCTCGTCGCCACCTGGTACATGCCCGGCGTCTTGCGGGCAATGTCCGCCACCTGGTTGCCCAGGTCGGCGATCTTCTCCGGGTCCTTGCCGTAGACCAGCAGCTGGATCGGCGCCGCGGAGGAGGCCATCACGTCGGAGCCCATCTCCTTGATCTGGAAGCGGCGGATGCCCGGAATCGTCGCGATGGCTTGTTGCTGCACGCTGTCGATCACCTGCCAGATGGTCTGCTTGCGGTCGGTTTTATCCGACAGCGTGATCATGAAGGTGGCGGCATTGACCGACGGCATGGCATACCCGGTATAATACGCGCCGGTCGCCTCGAAAGCCGACTCCGCGCCCACCTCGGTGGACACCTTCTCGATCTCCGGGTGCTGCAGCATCATCTTTTCAATCTGATCTACCGCCTTTTCGGTCGCCGTGAAGGAGGTGCCCGGCTGCATCTCCAATGCGCCATACGCCTGCCCGACGTCGGCCAGCGGCATCATCTCCGAACCGATGAAGTAGTAGAAGCCGAAGCCGATGATGATGGTCGCCAGCACGCGCGCCATATTCACAAAGCGGTGCTTGAGCATCCAGCGGATCAGCCGCTCGTACCCCTTTTCCAGGCCTTCCAACCAGCCCTGCACGGGGAGTAATGCATGCCGGTAGAACCAACTGCTGCGTTCCCGTACCAGCTCTTCGTGCGGCTTCAGCAGCGCGGCGGCCATGATGGAGGTGAGCGTGAAGGACACCACCATCGACGCCAGCAACCCGAGGATGATCGGCCACACCAGCCCGACGAACATCTGCTGCACGATGCCGCCGCTGAAGAGCAGCGGGATCAGCGCCAGGCAGAGCATGAGCGTGGCGGCGATCACCGCCAGCCGCACTTCGGTAATGCCGTCGATGGTAGCGTCGCGCGCGTTTTTCCCCATGCGCAGGTGGCGTTCCACCGCGTGAATATCGATGATCGAGTCGTCCACCAGGCGCCCGATCACCAGCAGCAGTCCAATCAGCGTGCTGGAGTTCAGCGTCATGCCCAGCGGGATCAGCGCCAGCAGCGCCATGCACAGCGACACCGGAATGGTGGTCAGGCTGATCAGCGTGCCGCGCCACTCGCCCAGGAAGAAGAGCACGGCGATGCCGGTGAGCAGGATGGCCAGCCCCAGCTCTTCGAACATATTCTTGAAGAGGATGTTGACGAAGTGCGCGTTGTCGTAGGCCACCTCGAAGTGGATGCCGGGATACGCCTGCTCGAGCTGCTGCAACCCCTTCGTCACGCCGGCGATCACCTTGGGTGACGAGGCATCGGGGTCCTGCAGCACGGCGACTTCGATGGATTTGTCGATTTTGCCGTCATGGACGTAATGATAGGCGCTGCGGCGTTCCCAGTGGGTGTCCTCCACCGTCGCCACGTCGCGCAGCAGCACGGTGCGCGGCGCGGTGGCCGACGACACTTCGCCGGGTTCCGCCGTTTTGTCCGTCGCCGACATGATCGGCAGGTTCAGCAAGTCATCCGGGGTGGCCACCTTGCTGTCCAGCCGCACGATCGCCTCGTGGTCGCCGCTGGTCAGGATGCCGCCCGGCTTCGCGATATTATATTGATCGATGGCGTCGCGCACCATGGTGATGCTCAACCCGTAGGCCGCCAGCTTGTTGCGGTCCACGATCACCTGCAGTTGCCGCCGGTAGCCGCCGAAGGGCACCACCGAGTAGACGTTCGGCACCACTTTCAGCTTGTTGACAATCTGGTTGTCCGCCAATTCGCGCAACTGGTCCGGCGTCCAGCGCTCGTCTCCGGTCAACGACAGCGACAGCACCGGCAGGTTCAGCGGGTCGATGGCCAGCACCCATGACGGCTTCAGGTTGGCGCCGGTCATCGGCAGGTTCGCCTGCGCGACGTTCATCAGCGACTGCACGTCGAACAGCGCCTTCTTCATGTCCGTGCCGTAGGCGAACTCCAGCGACACGATGGAGAAGCCGTCCTGCGAGGAGGAGCGCAGGTAGCGCACCCCCTTCACGTTGACCATCTGCTCCTCGATCGGCTTGGAGATGTAGGTCTCCATCTCCTCCGCCGACAGCCCGGGCATCATGGAGACGACGCCCACCATCGGGCTTTCCACGTACGGCATCATGCGGCGCGGCATGTAGCCGCCGATGGCGATGATCGCCAGGATGATGACGCCGGCGTAGAACGCGAGCACCGGATACGGGTGGTCGATGCTCCACTTCGAGATATTGAACGTCGCCTCTTGCACGGCCTGGACGACTTTTTGCTGCGGTGTGGTTGCCATGTCAGTCCTTCTTCACCAGGTCCATTTCGCATTTCGGGCACTTGCCCGGCTTGATGCTGGTCACCTCCGGATGCATCGGGCAGACGTAGACCGCCGGGTGCGCCGCGGGAGTCGCCTTCTTCACCAATGCCATTTTGCAGATCGGGCAGGCGCCCGGTTTTGCGCTGGTAATTTCCGGATGCATGGGACAGGTGTATACCGCTGCCGCTGTTGGCTTCGCCTCTCCAGGGGCCGGTTTTGCCTTCATGGGAACTGACTTCATCGGCGCGGTTGCCGGCTTCGCCACCTCCTTGATCGGCGGCATCGGCGCCGGGGATGCGCCGAGCGCCGTGGGCGGCGTTTGCGCCTCATGCTGCACCGTGGTGACCGCGTCGCCGTCATGCAGGTTGGCCAGCCCGGAGGTGATCACGTCCGCGCCCGGCTGCAGCCCGCTGACGATCTCCGTCTGGTCGTTGTTCACACGGCCGGTCGTCACGCTGATGCTCTTCGCCGTTTTGCGCAGCCCGTCATCGCTGACGATGAACAGGCTGTTCTGCCCGTCGCGCACTATGAGGGCGGCGGTGGGCGCCGCCAGCACGCGCTGGGCGCTTCCCAGCCCGATCTCCACCGTCAGGTACTGGCCGGGTTTCAGCCGGTACCCCGGGTTGGGCACGCGCGCCTCGACGATGGCGGTGCGCGCCGTGGTGTCGCTGGCCGGGAAAACCGACGTCACGCGGCCGATGACAGGCGCGTTCGGCGTCTCGATGCTGTGCGCGGTCAAGGTTTGTCCCACGCTGATGTTGGCGAGATCGGCCTCCGAGACGTTCGCCTGAATGCGGACGTAATCGATTTTGGCGATCTTCAGGATGGACATCCCCGGCTGCACCAGCACGCCCGGCGCGATATTGCGGGCGGTGACCACCCCGCCGCTGGAGGCGCGGATAGTGGTGTAGCCGCGCACCGTGCGGGCTTCAGTCAGCATGGCGCGGGCCTGCGCCGACATCGATCGCGCTTGCCCCACCTTGACCGACGCGCCGTTGACACCGGCATCCGCCGCGCTCACGTCGGCCTGCGCCGTTTCGATGCCCGCCTGTGCCTCCAGAATCTTCCCGTTGGCGCTGTCGCGGTCGGCCTGTGCCTGCTCGACGCGCGCCTCCGCGGAATTGATGGCCGCTCGCGCCGCCGCGGCGCGCGCCTGGGCCTGCGCCAGCTCCTGTTTGGCCCGCGTCACTCCGGCCTGCGCGGAGCGCACCCCGGCCTTCGCCTGGTTCAGCTTGGCATTTGACGCCGCCGCCTGCGCGGTCTCGCGGTCGAGCTCTTCTTTGGAGATGGCGCCCTGCTCATACAGCTTCTTCTCACGCGCGATCTCCGTCTCCCAGTAGGTCACGTCCGCCTGCATGCTTTCGACGTCGCCCTGCGCCTGGATGACCATTTCGTTCGCCTGGTCAATGCCGGCTTGCGCGGAGGCCACGGCGCCATCGGCCTCTTCCGCCATCCGTTGCGTGCCGGCCAGCTCGCTCTGCGACGCCTTCACCGCACCGTCCGCGCTGCGGGCTTCCGACTGCATCTGGATGAGCTGCGCCCTGGCCTGGTCCACGCCGCGCTGTGCTTTCGTGCGCTCGGCCTGCGCGGTGCGCACATCGGCATCCGCCGCGCCGATGCCCTGGGCGGCGCTGATGCTCCCGAACGCCGCCTGTGCTTCCTTCGCCGCCAGCTCGCTGGTGTCGAGCTGCGCCACTACCTGGCTGGGCGCCACGCGGTCGCCGGGGTAAAATGGCATGGAGACCAGTCGGCCCATCACGCGCGGGTAGACATCCTCTTCAATATCCGGCACCACCGTGCCCGTGTAGGTCGCCGCCGCCTGGAACGGCATCGGCGCCACCGTGATGGTAGACACCGCCGTCGTGCCGGGCGCCGCCTGCGCGCTCATGTCCATATTGGCCGAAGCGAGCACCGTGGATTGCTTTTTGTCGCGGAACTTATTGACGACGAGGATGGTGCCGACCAGCACGATCACCAGCGTCAGCACCCCGACGACTCCGCTGCGTATGTGGGCGGGCATGCGCCGGTAAAATATAATGGTGCCCAGGGTCGCGGCTGCCAGCAATACCACCAGCAGGCCCGTCCATGGGATCTTCACGCCGCCGCCCTGCGCGGTAATGCCCTTCCCGGTGTCGATGAGGAAATGCGCGACGCCGTCGCCGTCCATCTTCATGCCGGCCATCTGCTGCACGGCGACATCGACCGTCCACGAGCCGTCCATCGACAGGTTGACGGTGGCGCCGTATTCACCCGGGTTGCGGCCCGGCGTGGCCTTCGCGTCGGCAGGCATCGGCATCGTCGTCATATTGACGTGCACATCCACCCCCGCGCCGGCCAGCGGCTTGTCGCCATCCTTCACGGTGAAGATCAGCAGGTTCTCCCCCATCACCGGCGGGGACGGCTGCGTGGTCATTTCCACCGTATACTTCCCGGCCTGTGTGGAGGCCGGTCCCGCCGCCAGCGCGAATGCGGTGCCGGCAAGCAGCAGACTGAGCACAATAAACCAGCGTGTCATAGCATTTTCTCCAGCAGGTAAACGATATTATTTCTTCCGGCGCAGCACGACGCCGGCAATCACGAGCACGACCACCACCACGCCACCGAGAATGATCCAGGGGAGCGGAACGCCCTGCTGCGATGCAGGCGCCGTGGGCGCTGATGGCGCCGCCATGGGCGTGGACGGGGAAGACGACGCGCCGGCGGCAGTGGTGACGGTGAAGGTTGTCTTCCCGTCGCCGGCCATTGCCATGCCGGCCATCTGCTGCACGGCGACAGTCACCTTCCAGGTGCCGGCCATGCCGAAGTCGACATTCGCCAGGTACTCACCATCGCGCGCTCCCGGCGTGGCCTCCACGTCGGCGGGCATGGACATGCCCTTCATGTCGATGTGCGCCGTGACGGACGCGCCTTTCAGCGGTGCCCCGCCATCCGTGATCGTCAGCATGAGCTGGTTCTTCCCGACCACCGGTGGTTGGGGGTGCGTCATCATCGTCACGGTATATTGGCCGGCCGTCCCGGTCTGGTTTTCGCCGGCGAACAGCAGGCTGGCGGCAGTCACCAAAAGAACGAGCATGATAAATGGCTTCATGATCCGCATGATGTCTCTCCTCTCGTATTCCGAGTATCCTATTTAGCGGCAGCGGGTGCCGCTGCAGGACCGGCAGCGGGTGGCGTTTCAGGCTGCGCCGGCACGTCCCAGCCAATGGCGCGATAGAGCGCCGCGAGGGTGGCGCGGTACTGCGCCTGCGCGGTGACCACGCTCTGCTGCGCTTCGGTCAGCGCCTGGCGGGCGTCGAGCAGCTCGACGATATTGCTTTTGCCGGCCGCGTAGCGCGCCTGCGCCACGGTGTAGGCTTCCTCCGCCGCTTGCTCCTGCGCGGTGGCGGTGTCGATATTCTGCTGGGCGGCGGTCACGCGGGCCTGGGCGCCGGTCACCTCCGCGCGCACCTGCAGCTCCACGTTATCGCGGGCGGCCTGCGCCTGCGCCACGCCCTGTTTCGCCTCCTCGACCTCCGCCTTGCGGCGGCCGCCGTCGAGGATCGGCAGTCCGGCGCCGATGCCGATGGAATAGCCCGCGGATTGCCCCATATCAGCCGGCGCCAGCGCGTCTACCATACCGAAGGCGAAGATCTGCGGGCGGTACCCGGCCTGCCGCGCTTTCACGGTCGCCTCCGCCGCCTTGATCGTCTGCCCGGCGGCCTGCAATTCCGGCCGGCGCGCCAGCGCCAATGACAGCGCATCCTGCGGCGGGGTCGCGGCCGCTTCATCCGCCGCCGTCCCCAGGCTCTCCGCCGGCACGCCCAGCACCTGCGCCAGGTTCGCCTGCATGGCGATGACATCAGCGTGGGCATTGGCCACCTGCTGCTGGGCGGCAGCCTGCGCGGCCCGAGTGCGGAGCACGTCGAACATCGGCACCTTGCCGACATCGAACAGCTGCTGGGTCACCTTCGCGTTTTCCGTCTGCGCGGCCAGCGCGTCCTGCGCCACCGTCTCCATCGCCAGCGCCTGCCGCCACTGGGCATACATCGCGCGCGCCTCAAAGGCCACCTGCGCCCGCGACGTGGCGATCCCGGTCTGCGCGGCAGCGGCCGTCAACTGCGCGGCCTTCACCGTTTGCGAGATGCGCCCACCCGTGGACAGCGGATACATGGCCATACCGTTCACATCGAGGGATGCCTGGTCCTGCGTCTGCAGCAGCGCCTGCGGCATCACGCCGGGGATGGGGAAGATGTTCCGCATATTCGAGGCAGCCGCCAGCCCGTTGGCGGACACCTGCAGCTTCCCCTCGGACTTCGCCATCCCCACCTGCGCCTGCGCCATGCCGGCCTCCGCCTGCGCCATGCGCAACATCGGCGAGTGCGTCAGCGCAAGCTGCACCGCGGCGCTCTCCGTCAACGGGGCGGGAGCCTCCTGCGCATAGACGAGACCACTAGATAAAACAGCGAATATTGTCGCGAACACCGCAAAGCGTGCGTGCATACTCTACCTCCGTGCTATTTCGCATGACGTAAGTCAACGGCAATTGGTTCCAATTCCAAATAAATATTTGAAAATTACAAAAACCAGGCAAGTTGAATGTCGACCGGTTCGCTATACAACTTTACCAGTCATTATACTGCCTAGAGCCAGGGAAGGTTGTATCGCAAGGTATGATGCCCGTGGCACGAGCTGTTACTATATTGTTAATTTCTGATGGAACCTGATGTGTGTGATCTTCGTCCTTCTCCGTAAAGGAGATGAGATGAAGAAATATTTACCGTTCGCGTTGATTATCGTTGCCGCAATCGTGACGCTGATTGTGATCGCCGGCTGCCGGTCTGCGGCACCGCCGGCGCCGGAGCACCAGATGCATGAGACCACCTCTCCGCAGGCAATGCCCATGACGCATGATATGGCGAAAACCGACTCGTCCGCGGTCACCATCGGAAAAGACGAAGCTTCCTGCCCGGTGCTGGGCATGGTGATGAGTAAGTCGATGATGATTCCGGTGCAGCATAACGGGAAGACCTATTACCTGTGCTGCCAGGACTGCATTGCCAAGTTCAAAGCGGACCCGGAGAAGTATATCAACCATCCGGCGGCTCCTACCCGCGAAATGAAGCACGACTAGTCGTTTCACCCCATCTCCGTTGCCAGCAGCCTCCCGCTGGCAACGGGGTGATTCCCCCCACCTTATAGGAGTATCTACTGTGACGAAGTTTTTACCTTTTTTCCTTGCGCTCGGAATCGGAGCGCTTGTGGTGGCTCTATTAATGAGTTCTCACAATAAGCAGAGCGCAAGTTCAATGCCGGCGCCGTCCGGTGAATATGCCAGTCAAACAACGGGGGAGCTGTTACCTGTTGGTCCGGACGAAGCGAACTGCCCGGTGATGGGTATGGTTGGAAAAAAAGCCGACATGGTCACAGTGATTGAAAAAGGCAATATGTATTACCTGTGCTGCCAGACATGTCTGCCAAAGTTCAAGGCTGCCCCCGAACGCTACATCAAGTATCCGGCGCCTCCGACAAGCAGGGTTTGCCAGTAATCATTAGCTAGAGTCTGAAATCGGATTCCAGGGCAGGCTCTAGCTAGCACTCTCGCTCTCATCATTCATCCCGGCAGGTGACTTTGCCGCTTCACGCGAAGATAACGATATGAAGGACCGCATACAGGATGACGCCATGCGCCGGCCAATCTTCCGCAACCTGCCGATGATCTTCCTGCTGCTCTGCCTGGCGGTGCTGCTCGCCTGGCTGGCGCTGGGGCCGCGATGGCCAACGGTGCGGGGGTCGCTGGGGTTGCGGCCGGCGCCGAAGACCTTCTCACAGCGGCTGGCGTATGCGGCGGAAGATATCGTCGACCCCGGCGTGGTGTATGACGCCGCCTACGTGCAGATCCCCTACCCTAACGGGGACGTGCCGGCGAAGCGCGGGGTATGCGCCGACGTGGTGATCCGCGCGTACCGGCGGGTGGGCATCGACCTGCAGGCGCGGGTGCACGAGGACATGCAGGCGCACTTCTCGGCTTACCCCCGGATGTGGGGGCTGCACCGCCCGGACCCGAACATCGACCACCGCCGAGTCTACAACCTGGCCGCCTTCTTCAAGCGGCACGGCGCCACCCTCCCCGTCACGAAGCACGGCGCCGATTACCAGCCGGGCGACATCGTGGTCTGGCGCGTGCAGAACCAGGGGCACATCGGCATCGTCTCCAGCCTGTGCAGCCGCTCGCGTGATCGCTACCTGATCGTGCACAACATCGGTGGCGGGCAGGTGCTGCAGGACATGCTATTCAACTACCCGATCATCGGGCATTACCGGTATGCGGGGAAGAGTGAGTAAGCCGGTGGGGCGCTTCTACAACTCCGTCAACAACTCCTCAATCTTAAGGCCTGCTTGATCCAGGATCGTTTGCAACGTCTTCGGGGCAAGGGTTTCGCCGGCATGAACTGGAACGGTGCAGATGCAGCCGGTCTCCGGATTGAACAGGGTGAAATGACTCCCGCGGCTACGAACCTCGCGGAACCCCAGCCGTTTCAGGGCCGAGATCAATTCGCGACCGGTACAGCGGGGCAGTCTAGGCAACCTTCTCCCCCTCATCGGAAGGATGGGCGGTGACTTTCATCACCATGGCCTCGCGCAGCGCGTGCACGTCGAGCTGAATGCTCTGACAATCCATGGGGAGGACGTGCCCCAGTGCGAGCAGACCTTCGAGGTGGCAGGCGATGGCTTCCTGTACGCGGGACAAAGCCTCGGCAATCGTCTGCCCCTGGGTGACACAACCATGCAGTGCAGGAACGGTCACGGTGTAACCGCCGTCTTCATTGCGCTCCAACACAACAGTGTACGTGCGTGACGCTGGCATATGGTTTCCTCAACATCATTCTACCACAACCTACCGGCAGCGACTATCTAACAATCACCATCTCCCGCGGGCAGACGGTCAGGCGCTCGATGCCGTCCGCGCGGAGGACGAGGGTGTCTTCGATGCCGACCATGGCCAGGCCGGGGAGGGCGACCTTCGGCTCGATGGCGAGCACCATGTCGGCTTCCAGCGGAGATTTCATGCGCGGGGCGAGGATGGGGGGTTCGTCCAGCTCGAGGCCGACGCCGTGGCCGATGAACTTCACTTGCTCGCTGCCCAGGCCCATGAAACCCTCCACATACCCCAGCTCGGTGGCGCGGTCGACGGCGATGCGGTAGATCTCCTCCCACGCTACGCCGGGGCGCAAGGCGGCGAAGACGGTGTCCTCCACGTCCAGCATGGCGTCAAAGGCGCGCTGTGCTTCCGCCGGCGGCTCGCCCCAGCAGGCCATGCGCGTCTGGTCGATGTGGTAGCCCTCGAACACCAGCCCGTAGTCGATGAGGATGGGCGTATGAGGCGCGATGGGATCGGCGGTTACCCCGAAGGGCACGGCGGAGGAAAGGCCGACGCCGCCGCAGACGCCCTCGAACTTGGTGCCCGCCAGCGTGTTGAGCCCGGCGGTGCAGACCCCGCAGCCGGCCATCTCCACCCCCTCGCGGCGGCAGCGGATCATCATCTCGTTGCCCTGCAGGCGGAAGGCGTGTTCCAGCGCGGCGCTCAGCTCCAACTCGGTGATGCCCGGACGGAAGTGCTCGCGGATCAGGTCCGACATCGCGTTCATGATCTGCCCGCCGCGCGTAACGACGGCGATTTCCTCGGCGGACTTCACCATGCGCAAGGTGCGGATGTCCCACGCCAGGTCCACCATCTCCGCTTTCGGGAAGAGGGGCTGCAGGCGTTGCACGGTGTTGTAAGAGAGGGTGTCCAGCGTCAGACCCACGCGCGTTGCCTCGCCGGCGCCGACCTCCGCGAAGATGGCGGCCATCTCCTTCGAGGAGGAGAACTCGGAGAGCGGCAGGTGCACCTCGTTCGCGATGCGCGCCAGCGCCTTGCGCGCCACCACCCGCGCCTCCCCACGTTGCGGCACCAGCAGGTACAGCGGCAGCGTGGAGCCGGTGTAGTAGCAGAGGTCGGTGGCGTAGTGCAGGATCGCCAGGTCGATCTCGCGCTCGGCGAGCAGGTGTTGCAGCTTCAGCAGTCGCAGGGTCAACGTCTCGGACGCATACATCGCGCAGGCCTTTCAGCGGTGAACTCCCCTCTACGATACCCGATTCGCGGCGGTTCGGCCAGACCCGAGAAACGATACGGAAGGATGGTTTCACGCTCGATTTTACACAAAAAACTATAAAATGATAGGTAGGATATTCCCCCGCCCGAACCCACCCGCGCATGGCGCGAGGGTTGGTAAATATGTCAGGTGGGAAGGGAACATGGGCGTCTCCGGCCAGAGAAGTAAGGGTACGGTTATTATACCGCACAGGCGGTTTTCTAAACTTCCATGCCGGTTTGGCAGGACGCCATGATGAAGGCGACGACCGGTTCCGGGTCGTCAAGCCCGTGCGGGTGATGCCCGACGCCCGGCTTGGGAATGACGGTGATCGCGCCGCCCAAGCGACGGTACCGTTCCACCACGACGCCGGTGTTTTCTTCGTGCGGCACCACGATGTCGGCGTCGCCATACACGTGAATGATGGGGACGCGCGCTTCCGCCAGCGGCGCCAGGTTGTCCACGGGATTGGATGGGTAGGCCAGCGCTTCATCGTCGGACGCGAAATGGTACGCTTGCAGCAGCTCGCGCCAATCATCGGCGCTGCCGACGCCGCGCCCCCGGCCGCCCGGCCAGCTTTTGAAATCGCAGACCGGCGCGTCGCCGAACAGGCAGCCCACCTGCCCCGGGTGCGCCGCAGCCCAGTTGTACATATACAGCCCGCCGCGGCTCAAGCCTTCCACCGCCGGCTTCGGCGAGAACCCGTACCGCGTGGTCAGCTTGCGGTAGAAGACGTCCCAGTGCCGCAGCGCGTCCGGGCAGCCGAAAGTGTTGCCCACCGTGATGTAGGCCAGGTGAAAGCCGCGGGCGAGCAGCGCCAGGTCGACGCCGGGAAAGGCGTCGAAGAATTCCGCGCGCCAAACCCACGGGTTCCCCGGCAACGGCTGCGCCGGCGCCACCACCACCGCCTCGCAGCCATCCACACGGAAGTCACGACGGGCAAATCCATGATACGAGGAGACAGGGCCGGGAATGGGTGCGACGGTCATGGTGGCCTTTCCTTTCAGGTCAGCTGCAGCTCGACCTTCTCGATTCTGAACTGCTGCAGGATATGCGGAGCCTGGGCGGCGACGGAGACGCTGACGGTATTCACCCCGGGCGCGATCCAACTCAGGTCCAGCGGGTAAGTGATGCAGAGCAGACTTTGCTCCGGGTCCACCTGCCGGCCCAGCAGCGAGCCGGCGGTCAGATGCTGATCGGGAAAGAGGATCTGGGGATCCTGCCACGCCAGATCGTAAACGCCGTGCTCGAGCAGCGTGCCGTTCAGTTGCGTGTCCAGCCGGTCCCCGGGCGCCGGCCGGTGCCGCTCCACGGGACAGCCAAAATTGCCTTTGGAGAGGATGACGCGCAGCAGCGCCCCGCCCTGCCGGGCATCCAGCTCGTCGCGGTCCTCCCCGCAATAGAGCGCCAGCTCCGCCGGGCGGCCATCGTAGGCCAGCACGGCCGGCAATTGCGCATGGTCGTTCCGGTTCATGGCGCCTTCCGTCCAGGGATACCCGCCGCGGCGCTCGATGGGGAACGTTTTCGTCAGGCCGCGCAGGCGCTCCCGGGTGGTGACCTCGAGGAAATCCAGCCGCGGCGCGCCTCCTTCGCCGCAGGAGACGCCGGCGCCGATTTCGCCCGCCGCCGGGGGGAACGGCCAGATATTGAAGACCGCCGCCCCGTCCGCCCCCTGATGCCACCAATTGCTGGCGACGCCGCGCAGCAGCTCCGGCCGCGGCCCCTCATATGCGTCGCTGGTGTGGTGGAAATCGAAACACGGGTAGAGCTTGACTTCGTCCCTCAGCGCCGCCCGGAGCTCCGGCAGGCCCGTTTCCATCGAGCGGCTGCCCAGCACGAGGAAATCCACGCAGCCGCGCCGCGCCCAGCTCTCGACGTCCAGGCCATCGCGCCGGCAGGCCTCCAGGTTCTGCGCGACGCGCGCCGCCAGCCGCAGCGGATGCCCCCGCGTGACCGCCACCTCGTCCAGCATCACGCGCAGTTGGCGCATCAGGTCGGTGACCTCCTCGCGCAGTTCCCATTGCCGCCCGACCGGCAGGAAGGGCGCATGCCGCGCGAAGTCGATGAGGAACCCGTCGAAATCATACCGCTCCGCCAGCTCGCGGACGATGCGCACCACGAACGCGCGCACCTCCGGCACGGCGAGATTCCACATGCCCTGCCACCACCAGGTCTTCACCACCCAGTCGGGATGGGCCGCCTTGATCGGGTTCAACTGCGCCGTCTCCAGCGCGCCATCGGCACCGATATCCACCTCGGAAATGCGGTGGCTCCAGAAACACTCCAGGCCGCGCCGGTGCGTCTCCTCCACCAGTTGCCCCCAGAAGTCCGTCCCCTCGTCGCGCCAGCGCGTAAAGACCGGGTGCGGGTGCGGCGGCAGCACGTCGCTGGGGTACGGCGCCATGTTGCCGAACCCGCAATCCCAGCAGATGGTATCCACCACGCTCTCCGGCATCGCGGTAAAGGACAGCGCCTGGGCAAACCACGCCGGAAGGTCCATGGTGGCCCAGGGGCTGTCCGCGCCGCCGATCGCATCGTAGAGGGCAACGACCCGTCGCTGCCTTGTTGCCGCATCTTCATGGCTCATCGCTACCCGTCCTCTCGGCATGCCCTCGGTCACCCGGTCGGGCGAGGCGTACTTGAGATGATGTCCCCAATACTATTCACACAGCTTCCGGCAGGCGTGTCACGCTTCCTCACCCCCGGCCCCCATGCGGGTCATGTTACGGTAAGCGGTCCTGAATATCCTTGCTCTTGCTCTCACCTCTTGCTCTTGCTCTGAATCCGGCCGATTGGGCCGATTACGGTGAATCGGTTTTCTGATCAGCCTTTTATCTCCGTAAGGCTTACTGAAATTCGCGCAAGTTGATTCAGAGCAAGAGCAAGAGCAAGAGATGAGAGCAAGAGCAAGAGACTGCTAGCCGTAAAATGACGCATATGCCCCCGGCCCCTCTCTCACTGAGAGGGGTGCCAAGAGTGGATGGCGCCTCCGAATTATTCGCGGCTGTTTCGCGCTTATCCCAGCAACAGCGCGCAGGTGCTCCAGGCCGGGAGATCCCGCAGCGTGAGGCGGCATCCCTCCGGAGACCACTCGGCGTCAACCGGGGTGGGCGCCTGTCCGGGCCGCGCGAGGCGGATGGGCGTCTGCGGAATGCGCAGGCGCAGTTGCGCCTGCTCGATCGCATCCAGGCCGGCATTCAGCAGCACCAGCGAACCCCGTGTACGATCCGCCGACAAGCGGGCGAACGGCACCAGCTTCGCCATGGTTTCCACCCGCACCGGCACGGTTCCCCGCGTCAGCCAATCGGCGATATTCTGCATTTGCGTGCGTTTCGCCGTGGAGCCGAGGAATATCCAGGGGGCAAATCCGGCCACCACCACGCGGCCGCCCAGCGCATTTTCAAAGGCCGTCATGCAGGGTCCGTGCAGCTCGCCCATATAATTCACCAGCTCGGACAGCACGCGCACGTCCGGCGCCAGCGGCTCCAGCACATCCGCCTGGCCGCGCGCATCGCCCCAGAACTCGATGTTCACATAACGGTCATTTGCGGCGGCGGGGTCATTCAGGGGATCGGCGGTGAAGTATTCCTTGACCCCGTTATCGAACCGTTTCGCGATGCGGACACCGGTGTATTCCCCCAACCCGCGCTCGTGGAGGACATCCAGCGCGCCGGCATCCAGCAGCACGCCGCCGGCCAGCATCTCCCGCAGCTCCTCGTCGGTGAAGAGATCCGGCAGGCGGCTCGTCAGGATGACGCCATCGGCGGCCGCGCGCTCCATGCACAGGGGGATGCCCAGGTCCGCCAGCTTCATGCACCTCCCGAGATCATACCGGTTATCAAAATCCCACCAGCTCGCGCCCGGCTCCACGCGGCGTTTCACCGCGATCCCGGTCGTCCACGCCGGCCACAGGCCGCGGACCGGCAGCCCATGCCCCGCCGTGACAATCTCCTCCAAATAGGGCCGGTGGCGCGCGATGCCCTCCGCCAGGGGTTGCCGTTCCGCCAAATAGGGGCCATCGAGAGTGCCCAGCGCATTGAAGGCGATGCCGTTCATGCCGACGGCCAGCGCCAGCGCGCACTCGTTCACCACCGTGCTCACCGATTTGTCGAGGCGGCAGTAGGGATAATTCTCCAGCTCGTATTGCAGGTCGGTGGCGGCCGCCGGCATCGTCACCACCTGCCGTCCGGCCTCGATCATCTTGCCGATCACTTCGGTCGGCTGCTGATCGGAGTAGTACCCGCCGCCCGGGCGCCCTTTCTCGGCATGCAGCGCGGCGAACCAGTAGTCCAGGTCATATCCCGAATAGGAGGACCAGCCGGCGCCCGCCGTCATCAACCCGATGATGATGCCGGGGTTCACCGCATGGATGGCAGACTCGACATCGGCCAGCATATTGGCCAGCGTCTCGCGATTCTGCGCCACCCAGGCCTGCCGCAGGTCGTTAGCCTGCGGGGTGTCCAACGCCGCCGCCAGTTCCGCGCGTTCCCATTGCTTCCCGGTGGTGCGGGAGAAGATCTCCAGGCAGGTCGGGCAAAAACACGCGTTGGCCACGCCATGGTGCTGCATGCGGATATCGTCATCCACCCAGATGAAATCCGGCCGCGCTTCCGCCATCATCCGGTACTTGGCGCGGATGTAGGCGCGAAATTCGGGAGTATTCGGGCAGGCGCAACTGACGGAGACGGACCCGTCATGCCCCACCATCGGCTGAAAGGGCAGCCGCGGCAGGCAATGCCACGCCTCGTTGACATGGCCGATGGTGCAGAGCACGTTGATGCCGACGGAGGGAATGCCGTCCGCTTTCAAGGCCTGTATCCGGCGCTGCAACACCGCGGCGCGCTCGGCGAATACCTCCAACGGCAGGTACAGGTGGTGCGTGGCGGTCTCGAAAAACGCCACCTCATCGACCACCTCACGGTTGGCCAGCAGAAACTGCTCCAGGCCGGCGAAGGATTCGTCGGTCTCATAGGTTTGTACAAAAATGCGCCAGGATAGCCGCAGCGGCGAATTGTTCATCATCATCTCCACGAAATTTGCGTTGCCGATGTATTCGACACAGCTAGGTGCGGTCCTGCCGGTTGAGATAGGCTAGGCGCATCGATGGGAGGGCGAGCGTCCTCGCGAGCCAGATTATGAGCCCACTACCGGATATAACGCCTGTCGAGACTCGCCCTACGTAAATAACGAGTCTAACATCGTCAACAGATTCCTCGCACGTGGCTCGCGGGGACGCTCGCCCTCCCATATATGCGCCTATTTCAACCTGGTCGCAAACCCCTGGACGTTGCCCCGAGGAAACGCACCTTGCCGGCATCACGCGCCAACGAGAGCACCGGGGCGCCTTCAACCGGGACGAAGCACCAGGAGCCGGCCGCGCGGCCGTTGTCGGCGTAGATCTCTACCGAGGTGCGGTCGATGAGTAATCGTAATGTGGCCTGGCCGTCCGCCAATTGCAACGGCATGGTAAAGTCGGCGAAGGACAGGGTTTGCTGTTGTGCATCAAGGCGGAAGGCGTGACCGCAGACGTTGATGCCAGCGACGGTGTCAGGCGTGATCGACAGGGAGAGGGTGACGTCGTGGGCGGGGCCTTGCGCGGCGGAGATGAGGTTTTGTTCGCCGGTGATGTCGGCGACGGGCAGATCAACGGCATCCAGGTACAGGTTTGCGATTTCGGCGACCGGTTGACGATATACGCGCAACCCGTCGGGGTCGCGGCGCAATGTCAGCTCGCTGGGGAAGGAGAGCTGCTGGTTGAAGGGCATGTCCGGGTAGCGGCCGCCGCGCATCCAGGCGATAGAGACGTGACGGGCGGGCGGGAGATTGGCGAAGCATTGGGCGGCGTAGTAGTTGGCGCCGTAGTCGAAGGTGAGCGGCTCGGATACCGATTCGAAGCGTTGGCCGTCAAAGTGCCCGATCAGGTAACGGCCGCTGGCATCCCAGAGGACCCAATACGTCTCTCCGGTGCCTTCGACGGGCAGCTCGAACAGGTCGGGGCATTCGTAGAGACCGGGCAGGCGGGACTGGTCTTCCCAGGTCAGCAGATCATGCGAGGTGAGGAAATGGAAGGCGTGGCTCACCACGGGATTACCGTTGCCGTCCACCTCCGTCGGATGCGGATGCCCCACGTAGAGGACCATGACGTAGCGGCCGCTTTGTTCGTGCCAGAAGACGCGCGGATCGCGGTTGCCGGGCTGGATGCACGGCAGTATCGGATTGGCCGGATGCTTGACGAAGGTGCGCCCGCCGTCCGTGCTGGTGGCCAGGCACTGGGTGAACGGCTTGCCGGCTGACGCGTCGCTGGTGTTGCCGGCGGCGGTGTAGAAGAGGGCCAGCGTCGGCGTCGCGTCGCGCTGCAAACCCAGCACATTGCGGTGGTCCACCAGGGCGGTGCCGGAGAAGATGGTGCCCAGATCATCCGGGCAGAGGGCATTGTCGAGCTGGCGCCAATGCACGAGGTCGGGCCCGACCGCATGGCCCCAGGTCATGTTGCCCCAGTCCGTGCCGTAGGGGTTGTGCTGGAAGAACAGGTGATACGTTCCCTGATGGTAGACCAGCCCATTCGGATCATTCAGCCAGCCGCGTTGGGCTGTGAAGTGAAACGAGGGACGCAGGGGTTGGTTGTCGGTGTTCTGATCCATCATTCTCCTTGTTGGCTCCGGGCATTTGTGTTATTCCGATTACGACACGCACCGCCCACCCGCCCCGGCCTTGAAAAGGCCGGGCTAGTTTAAGACGCCTCCTGCAAGGAGGCTTTCGATGCCATGCTGATGAGGTCGGGGGTGGGCCGGCGGGTAAACAATAATGCCCTGTTTACTTGAATAACTTCTTCAGCAGCGCCGCGATGCGTTTCTCCCGCGTCGGCTGCGTTTTCTCGCCGGTGATCATATTCACCTCTTCACGCCGACTGTTGTAGTCTCGGTGGCCGTCAGGCCAGCCTACCGAGTAGTATACACCCATCGCATTTCTGAGGAACAGCAACAGCGATAGAGGAGAGTCAGCTTACCTAGACTCGAACGCCACTCCGCAAGCAACGCGGAGTACCGCGTTGGGACTGCGTGGCTTACTACTACGAACGGGTTTTCTCATTTTTCGAGAGACCTGTTTCAACAACCCCACTGTCCCTTTATTCTGTGTTGGGCTGTAATTGCGGACTTTCGGGAGCCGACGGGAACCAACTGGTGCCTGGTGATCAATACAGCCGCACAGCAACCCCGGTGATGATTGGCACGCCATTAGCTGCCCAGCAACCGTAGGCGCGCCTTTGCCACAACCGCTTCTACGGCTTTACGCCGCGCATCATCCAGCACCGGTTGGGGTTCGGCTTCCCAGAGCGTGCGGGCTTGTTGGCGGGCATGCTCGGCCATATCTCCGGTGAGAGCGTGGCCCCAGGGCTGATGCGGCATCAGCGGCGACATGAAGATGGTGTCGCGGAAATGTTCGGCGGTGTGATCGGTCTCCAGGTAGTTTCCGCCAATGCCGACCTGCTTGATCGTGTCGAGCGCCAAGGTTTCGTCATTTACCTCGATGCCCTTGAGCATCATGCGAATGGCGGCCGCGAATTCGTTATCCATGACCAGTTGCAGGGGCGAGAAGGTCACGGCATTTTCAATATGGCCGACGGTACCGACGCCGACCACGCCTGCCAGCACGGGCATCAGCATGGACAGGCCCTTCTCGAATCCGGCCTGCTCATCGTAGAAGCAGCTGTCCGTTTTCCCGCCGTGCACGCCGCTGGGGCAGCCATAATATTCGGAAATCAGTTGGACACGTGCAATGAGCACGGTCCAACGCTCGGGCGCCGAGTAGCGGAACAGGCCGGACCGCATGTCGCATGTCGACGGGTTGATATCCACGCCGATGACGGCATCGGGGTCGATGGCATGGGCGAGCACGACCGGCGCCAGTGTTTCCGCCGCGCCGAGCGCCAGTGTCCCGGCAAAGGTCACCGGTGCGGTGGCGCCGGCGTTGGGCATGGTCTCGACCGTCTGCGGGAAGCCGCGGCGGATATACTCCATGAAGATTTCGATCATATTGTAATCAAAGCACAGGGGGGTGCGGGTTTCGCCGTAACCGATTAAAATCGGCTCCCGGCGCACCGCATCCTCGGAGCCCTTTACAATAGTGGCAATCTCGAGCAGGTAGGGAATGTCTTCTTTGCTAAACGTTTCGACGCCGCCGATTTTCGTGGTATATTTGGCGATTTCGGCTGCCATCGCCACCGGACGTAGCGGAGAAGGGGTTTCCTGGTCGCTGACCGGCAGACCGGTGTAATTCACCTGGTTCAACTGGTTGACCATCGAGATCGCCCGGCGAACATCATCCCCATTGGCATTTCGGCGGTTGCCCCGCAGGTCATGAATGAAACAGCAGAACCCCCCGGCGCTGACGGTGAAATCCTGGTGGATGCGATGCGGTTCCGTGCGGAAACGAATATGCGAATAGCGGACGGACATGCGTTCTGGTATGCGCGCGGGTTGCGCATAGGCCTGGCGCATACGATCCACGGACGCCTGCACGATCTGCGGGGGGAATTTCACGATCTGCGTCGCCGTATCGACCAGACAGCCGTGCTTGCGCAGGTATTCCAACGCCACCGGATGATTGACTTTCATGCCGATCGTATTCAGGATTGCCAATGCCGCCTGGTGAATGCGTTCCATCTCATCGGGTGAGAGTATTCGAATCGGTTCCGTATATTGCATCATCATCTTTCCGAGGCCGAAACGGCCTTCAATCATTGTTAGCAGGCACCGCCGGTGCATTCGAGCAAGCGCGGGTTCCGAATCAGGGACTGGTTGGCGGTGAGCATCTCCCGCACCATCTCCTTCACCCGGGTTAATCGCATTTGCGAACACAGCGGATCGGTGGCCACCAGGGCAACGAGTTCCGCAAACGAGCCGCTGAGCGCGATGTCGATAATCATTTCCTGGCGTAATACTTGCGGGAGCACGATGGCTTTCAGCAAGTCGGGCATGGGCGAGATTAGCGGGTGCACGCCTCCGCGATCGAAGTAACAGCGTGTTTCCACGACGGCGTCCTCCGGGAAGCCGGGGAGTTGTCCGATGTTCCGGTAGTTGCTGCCCCACAGAAACGAACGATACCCCATGAGCGACTCGATGACTTCGATGAGCGGATCGTCGCCGTGGCCGAATTCACCAAGCTCCTGGTCGTTCCGCGTCTTCAGGTAGCGCTGCAATGATCTTTCCCGCTCCAGCCGACAGGCCTCGCGATCGGCAATGGTGGTGCGGTACAATCCATAGGGTAAATCCGGCGAACCTTTCGGCACAAACCAAGGCCAGTTTTCCACCGTATGCCGATCCATGATACTGGGCAGATATCCGAGTTCCCGCCAGACCGCAAAGCCAGCTTGATACCCACGGGTTTGCTCGAAGACTGCTTGTCCGGCGCGCTTCTCCGGATGGGCATACAGGTCGTCACTCTGGCAGCATCCGAGCTCTTTCAACCGTTGGAGCACATCCATGCCATCAGCGTTCAGTGAGGTAAACCAGGAGCCATGATCGATGCCGGTGACGGTGTAATCCAACCGGGCATCCGGTTGAGCCCCGGCGATATTTGCCAGATCACGCGCGCTCTCCTCCACACCCGGGCACATGCCGATGGTTTTGATGCCGTGATTGCGATGCGGCACGCGCGTCAGGGGCGTCAATGGATTCGTCACGTTGAGCAACCACGCATTCGGGCATAATCGCTTCATGCGGGCGGCAAGGTCATCGAAGACCGGAATGTTGCGCACCGCGCGCATCCAGCCGCCGGGGCCGACGGTGTCGCCGACGGTGTGGAAGATGCCGTATTTTTGCGGGATCTCCAGATCGTGTGCCATCGCCGGGAAGGCGCCGGTGCTAATGGAGATCACTACGAAGTCCGCGCCGTCAAAGGCGGCGTCGTGGTGATTCGTCATTTCGATATTGATCGGGGACCCCTGCGCCTCATTGTAGAGGCGGGCGGCGCCGGCGACCAGATCCAATGCGGAGGGATCGATATCCATCAATACCAGTTGCACATCGGTGAGATGCTTTGAGTTGATGATCTGACGCGCCAAGCCGAATGCCCAGAGGTAACTCCCTCCACCGACAATACAAATTTTCATGTGCTTCCTCCCGGGCTGCGGTTGCATGAAACCGTCGCCGCCCCTGTCACCCCGTTATCGTTCTTCACGACGATCACCGATCATCAGCGACAACGACATCTCCGCTTGCCACGCGCTATCACGAAGATGCTGTCATTTTAGTGTAGTCTCCGGTAGGTGTCATGGGACAATTCGTAGAAAGCATATCAATATCTCGCCAATTACACAGTAAAGGGCAAGCTATGGTCGCGTTAGGGCCACCGGAATTCGCACAGTCTCTGCGGGAGTATCATCGCATTTGCCGCCAGGTCTCACGGGTGGCGCGGTCCGTCATCCTCCCTGATCGCCAGTTGCTGTTGCACCGCGTGGTCGTGGATGCGTCAGGGAAGGGGATGGCCAGTGGATTACATGCGCATTCATTCTATGAGGGGATCATCGTGTTGCGGGGAACCGCCGCGTATACCACTCCGGATAAGACGGAATTGCTCGGTCCCGGGCGAGTCCTGCTTTTCGCGCCGTTTGCTCGCCACTCATGGTATATGCCGGATGCCGGATGCCTTCGCCTCGCTGTGGAATTCGCCTCGACCCCGACGCTTACCGTGCCACAACCCGCACAATGGCCCGAGTGGCTGGAGATATTGCAGGATGTCGCCATCCTGTTCTCCGATGTTGCGCGCCAGTCACCTGGGTGGTCGTCATTGATCACCCCCCGCCTGGCCGCCATATTATCGCGTATCGTGACGATGGGCGAATTGACCGAGATCCTTCCGCCGGAAGTCCCCGAACCCTTGCAGTTTGTGCATACCGTGGAGACCTTTCTCACCGATAACCTTTCGGTACCGCTCAGTCTGGCTGATGTCGCGCAACACCTGGTGATGAGCGAGCGCAGTCTTATGCGACGTTTCCGCCAAATTACCGGCATGACAGTTGTCCAACGACTCTCGCAACTCCGCATGGAACGGGCAAGCACGCTGTTGGCGGAGACGAATCTGTCCGTGTATGTCATCGCGGCTCAAGTCGGCCTTCCGGATGCCTCATATTTTTGCAGTCGCTTTCGTCAATGCCATCGGATGACGCCGGCGCAATACCGCACACAGGCCGCTGCGTCAGGGGTGATTGTGGAGTAAGGCTCGTCTACTTGCGCAGTCTGTCCAGCAGCGCCGCGATGCGTTTCTCCCGCGTCGGCTGCGTTTTCGCGCCGTTGATCTTATTTACCTCTTCACGTCGAATGTAATACGGGAGCGTGGAGAATTTCTCCCGCGCCGCCGCACAGCCGGCGAACGCGGCTTCGACATCCGGTGGGATTTCCAGCTCGCGTGGCTGCTGGTCGACTTCCAGCACGATATGCACCGTGCCACCCAGCTCTTTGCCGCAATGCGCGCGCATCGCCTGGTTATAGACGTGGTAATGCCCCTGCTGGCTGGGCAGCAAGGTGCCGGAGAATTCGGCGCCATCGACGGTGAGCCGCACATTGACGCGGCCTTTGGTACCGACGGCTTCGGAAAATTCTGCGGGAATGTAGAAGACCGGCCAGGCGATCTTTCCGGGCAGCCGGACGATCGTCGCGTCAAACTCAATCATGGCTTGAGTCCTTTGAAGCTGTGTTGCCGATGTATTCGACAAGGCGAAGTGAGCACCTGCTGTTCGGAAGCGGTTGCCGGTACCCTTGCTTTGCGATAGTATTTGTGGGCGGAGGGCTGATAATGCGGCTGAATTACGATCACTCGCAGATCGATCAGGTCTACGATGCCGGGCGCGAATTGCCGGTTGAGACGGCTCGGGTATGGATGGATACGATCCGTTCGTATATTCCTGAGCAGATCACGCGTATCCTCGATCTCGGCAGCGGCACCGGGCGCTTTTCACCCTGGCTGGTCGAAGCGTTCGATGCCGATGTGATCGCCGTCGACCCCTCGGAGAAGATGCGGCAACATGCCATCGCGCACAATCCGCTGTCGGAGCGCATCACCATCCTGCCCGGCGCCGGCGAAGCGATCCCGCTGGACGATGCCAGCGTCGACCTGGTGTTCCTGTCGATGATCTATCACCATCTCCCGGATGTCGCCGCAACCATGCACGAAATCCGCCGGGTGCTGCGCGCCGGCGGGTACCTGGTCATCCGGAACACGACGAAGGAGAATTTACCTCGCATTCCGATGTTCACCTTCTTCCCGACGGCGCGCGTCCTGGACGAGCAGCGCATGCCGGGCCGGCAGGAAATGATGCAACAGGCCGGCAGCGCGGGGCTACACACCCTTGCCTTGACCCCGGTCAGGCAGCTTTTTACCGCGTCATACCAGCAATACCTTGCCAAATTATCCACCCGCAGCGTCTCCGCGCTCGAATTGATCTCGGACGAGGAGTTTACGCTGGGGATCGAGCGGTTGACGGAGTATTGCCGTGAGCATGGGGAAGAGGTGGTGTATGAGGAGCAGGATTTGTTTATCGCGAAGCGGATGGGGTGAGAGCACTGGGGTTGGTTTTCGCTTCCTGCGATCGGGGCGCCGACATCGTGTCGGCGCCCGTGATTTAGCAGGCTTGCCTGCCAGCCCTTCAGGTTGGAATTCCGCATCCATGCGGTTTATCAGATTATTCCTGCTGTGTAGAACAGCAACCGGCTTGACCGCTTCCCGGCGATAATGAGCGACGGTCAACGGGACTTTACGATCCTGCCGAACCGAACACACATCGAAACCCGAGATTATTACGCAAATTCGTGGGTGCAATCGGCTGGCGGAAGGCGCAGCGGAGGGCCTGTTCCGTGTTGTCCCAGCACCCACCGCGCAGTATGCGCTCCGTGCCGGTTGCCGGACCGGCGGGATTGGTCACCGGCGTCGATGCGTATGGTCCATACCATTCCGAACACCATTCCCACACGTTGCCCGCCATATCCTGGGCATTACACCAACTCGTCCCCGCCGGGAAGCTCCCCACCGTCGAGGTGCTGATGCCGGAACCATAAGCGTTATACATATTCGCGCACTTCGACGTATCCCAACCATTATCCATATCGTCAGCCGTTGCCGTACCGCCCCATGGGTAGTTGTTCTGCCGCGGCCCGCACGCGGCGTATTCCCATTGCGCCTCGGTGGGCAGGCTCGCTCCCGCCCAGTCGGCATATGCCTGCGCATCGGCCCAGGTGACATTGACAATCGGCCATTGTTGAATTGCGGCATCATCCCAGCCGGATTTACCACTCCAGCTATACTGATTTCCGGGCCAGGTGGGCAGCACATGCCCCGTCGCCGCACAAAATGTCCGATATTGCGCCACCGTCACCTCATACTGATAGATCCAATAGCCGCCGAGCGTCACCTGCTGTGTGGCAGGATTCCACGAGCCGCCGTATTCCGTTCCCATGGTAAATGAGCCGCCCGGCACCCAGACCATCGCCGCGCCATCCGTGGGATTGGTCCCCAACGTCCCGGCCGCACTCCCCCCGGCCACCGTCACCGGCGCGGTTGCGCTTGTTTCGCTCACGTTCTCCGTGACGGTAATCGTGACTGATCCCTCGGCAATCCCGGTCACCAGACCGTTTGCACTCACCGTGGCCACCGGGCTATCGGAGGATTGCCAGGCGAACCCACCAGGGGCCACCAGCAACACTTCCCCTTCCGCGTTTTCCGCCGTGGCGAAGAGCTGGACCGTTCCTCCGATCTCTACCGGGAGGCTCGGGCTGAGGGGCAGCGGACTGATCACCACGTGCGTCGTGGAGCTGCGGTCCCAATTCAAGGCAACCGTGAACGTTTGGTCTTCGATCACGAACCCCGTACCATACGCCTCTGCCAGTGGGTTGCCGCTGCCGTCGCTGGAAGCATATGCCCGCACGACATACGATTGCATTCCGACGGGCACTCCGGTGAAAGAGCGCTCGGTCTGCGAGCGGATCACCATTCCCTGACGGCCAGCGATCTGCACGACCAGGCTATTCGCATCGTTCATGCCGTCACGCAAGGCCCGTTGCGCCAACGCCGGCCAGGTCAGGGTAAACCGGACCGTGCCGTGCGCACTACCGTCCCCGGAGCCGCCTCCACCACAGCCCACCAGCATTGTCAGCAGCATGCCGACAGACAGTACAACAAGGGCGGCTGCGCCGCGACCAAACACTAAATTTGCACGTAATGGAGAGAAATTGAGGATAGGTCGCACAAGGGATAGCCGTGTGAAGATCTTCATGGTTTGCCTCCTGACAAATTATTCTGCACAGTGTTGGCTTGCAGCACATCCAGATGTTACGGCGCTTGGTCGCCGTTCGAGAACGATTTGTTGACACTGAATAACCGGTTGTATTGGTATACTTCCAGCAACTTCTTCAGTCTCCTTCTGAAGCATTATCAGTTGTAAAACTGTTTCCACGATGGTTTACAGATCACCGGATTGGTGGTAGATTATATTTAACCAACCAGTTAGTATAAAACGCAGGAGGGTAAATGCCGTGGCTCGACCATCGAAAAAATCGCTGCCGATGCCTGATGTGCGAGATGAATTGCTGAAGGCGGGCGCGCGGCTCTTTGCGGAGCACGGGTATCAGGCGACCGGGGTACAGGATATCGCTGGCGCGGCGGGCGTCAACAAAGCGATGCTCTACTACTACTTCAACAGCAAAGACGGGTTATATGACCAGCTGGTGGGGCGAGGGATTTCAGCCATCGCCGGCGCGGTGGCAGCCGCGGAGAAACCGGGCCTTGCGCTGCCGGAGCGCATCCGGCAGCTAATTTCCTCCTATCTCTCCGTGGTGGTCAAGCAGCCGGAGATCGCCCGCATCATCTACCGCGAGGCATTGGGCGCGGGGGAGCGCGCGCGGCCGGTGGTGGTCGAGCATTTCACGCAGACGATTAAGCAGGTCTCCTATCTGCTGGAGATAGCGAAGGTGGAAGGCGCCGTGCTGACCGGGGACACCACGCTGGCCGCATATTCGCTCTTCGGCATGGCGAACATGTTCATCTCCAGTCACTTCGTTACCGGGCGCGCGCTGGACGTGCCGGCGCTCACCGAGCACATCACCGAGCTCTTTCTCCACGGCATCAGCGGAGGCGAGGCATGAATGCCCGGATCGTTTGCTGCATCACATTACTGTGCATCCTGCTCTTCCCGGCGCATGCTGCCGCGCTCAGTCTGGCGGAGGCGGTGCAACTGGCGCTGGCCAATAATCCGGAGGTAGCCGCCGCGGACCGAGATATCCGCGTGGTGGACGCAAAATTGCCGCAGGTGAAGGCGATGGAGCGGCTGCAGGCCACGGCGGAAGCCGGCTTCATCCACCTGGAGGAGACGCCGACACTGGAGGTGCCCCCGATCACTTTGCCACTGCCGGCGCAACTCGGCGGGCCGCAAGAAGTCTCGCTGCCGTCCTTTCCGCTCGCGCAGCAGAACACCACCACGCTCACACTGACCGCGCAATTGCCGCTCTCGACCGGCGGGCGCACGCGGTATGCCGCCGCGCAGGTGCGGGAGGCGTCGGCGGCGCTCACTGCCCGCGCGGAATCCACCCGGCGCGAGGTGGCGCTGGCGGTGGCGCGCGCCTACCTGGGGGTGGTATTGGCGCAGCGCGTGGCGGCGGTGAATGAGGAAGCATACACGACAGTGGGCCGGCACGTGACGCAGGCGGAAGCGATGCTGCAGGCGGGGTTGATCCCAAGATACGACCTGATCCGCGCGCAGACCGAGCTGGCGAATGCCGACCGCCGGCGGTTGGACGCGCAGAACCAGGTCGACCTGGCTTATGCCTACCTGATGGCATTGCTCGGGCAACCGGAGGATGGGCGGCCGGAGCTGACCACTCCGCTGGACGGGCAGGCGGTGATGAATGCCGAGATGCCGCAACTGCTGCAGGCGGCCGAGGCAGCATCGAGCGACATGCAGGCCTTGCAGGCGCGCGACCGCATGTATCAGGCCGGCATGCAGGCGGCGAAGGCGGAAACGCACCCTGTTGTCGCCCTGGTGGCGAAAGAAGAGGTGCTGCGTGACGACCTGCCGCTGACCACACCGGTCGGGTATGTCGGGCTGGTGGCGCGTGTTCCGCTGCTGGACGGCGGCATGGCGAAGGCGAAGGCGGCGGAGCAGCAGGCGCTGCGGGAGCGGAACGCCAGCGACGTGGACCGGTTGAGGAACGGCATCGGGCTGGAGGTGCGCAAGTACTACCTGGATTTGACCAGCGCGCGGAAGGCGCTGGAGGCGGCGGACCAGACGGTGGCGCTGGCGCAGGAGAACCTGCACCTGGCCACGCGGCGCTTCGAAGTGGGCGAGGGCAACAGCATCGAGCAGGTGGATGCCGTGCTGACGCTGTCGCTGGCGGAGACGAATCGCGCCAGTGCCCGCTACCAGTATGACCTGGCGTTTTACGGGTTGAAGAAGGCGACGGGGGAGATTCTGGGGCTGTTCTAGCCGAGATGGTGCTATACATACAGGCTTACCTTGCGCACCCGTAAAGGGTGCGGCTACGGGCAGTTCATGCATCATCCGGGGTTGTACGAGGTGTGATATGACAGAGACGGATACGGTACCACGGCGTTCGTTCGGACGCATTGCGGGGCGGCTGGCGCTGGGGGTGGCGGTCATCGGGTTGTTTGTGCTGGGATTCCGGTTGTTGGCATCGCCGGGGCGGGGGGCGGCCGATGGAGGGGCGGTCGCCGGGGGCGCCTTCACGGTGGACGGCACGCTGGAGACGGACGAGGTGGACGTTGCGTCGAAGCTGCCGGGCCGGTTGGCGCGGGTACTGGTTGAAGAAGGCGATGCCGTCAGCGCCGGGCAGGTGGTGGCCATCCTGGAGGCAGATGAGCTCGATGCCAAGTATGACCAGGGGATGGCCGGCATGAAGGCGGCGGAGGCACAGCTCGAACAGGGGCGCATCGCGGTGGAGCTCGAGGGCGATAAGTGCGAGAGCCAGATACACCAGGCGCAGGCCGGCGTGGATGCTGCCCGCGCGACCCTCGGCATGGCGCGCGCCAAACTGTCGGCGCTGGAGCGCGGGGCACGCACGCAGGAGAAGGCGCAGGCACAGGCCGGCGTGGATGCCGCCCGGGCGACCCTGGGCATGGCGCAGGCCAAACTCTCGGCGTTGAAGGAGGGGGTGCGGCCGCAGGAGCTGGCCAATGCGGCGGCGGCGGTGAAGGGGGCGGAAGCGGCGCTGGGCATGGCGCAGGCGAGGCTCTCCGCACTGAAGGAAGGCGCGCGCCCGCAGGAGATCGAGCAGGCGAAGCAGGGGGTGGAGGCGGCGCAGGCGGCGTATGACACGGCGAAGAAGACCTACCAGCGCGTGAAAGGCCTGGCGGACGAGGGCCTGATCGCCCAGCAGAAGGCGGACGAGGCGGAAATGGCCTACCGCAGCGCGACGGCGGGGTTACAGGCGGCAAAGGCGAAGCTGGAACTGGTGCAGGCGGGCGCGCGCGCGCAGGAGATCGATGCCGCCGCCGAGCAGGTGCATCAGGCACAGGCTGCATTGGACGCCGCGCGCAATACCTACAGCATGGCCAAGGAAGGGCCGCGCACGCAGGAGATCACCGCGGCGGAGGAACAGGTGCGGCAGGCGACGGCGGCGCTGGAGGTGGCGAAGAACACACTGGCCATGGCGCAGGAAGGCCCGCGGCACGAGGAGATCGACGCTGCCCGCCAGCAGGTGCGCCAAGCGCAGGCGGGAGTGGATGCCGCGCAGCGCTCGTTCAAGCTGGCGCAGGATGCCCACCTGCAGGTCAACATCCGGCAGCAGGACGTGAAGGCGGCGGCGCAAAAGGTAGCGGCCGGCGCCGGCACGGTGCGCGAGGTGCAGGCGTATCAGCGGCAGACACGCATCGTCAGTCCGATCAGTGGGCGGGTGACGGAGCGGCACTGCCGCGGCGGCGAGATCATCGCGCCGGGCTACGCCATCTTGAGCGTCGCACGCGAGGACGGCTACCGAGTGCATGTCTACGTGGATGAGTCACAGTTCGCCGGGCATCATGCCGGGGAGGCGGTGCAGGTTACCTTGCCCGCGCTCGGTTCCACGGTGGGCGGGCACATCAGCCGGGTGCTGCCCGCCGCTGACTTCGCCACCAAGCGCGCCAACAATGAGCGCGGGTCCTTCGACGCCCGCGCGCTGGAGCTGCGCATTACGCTGGACCACCCACTGCGCGACCAGGCCAGCGGCATGACGGCTCGGGTGCAATTCCCGGCGGGGAGCGCGCAATGATCGGGCGCATGCTGCGGTTAATGGGGCGCGAGTTCCGCGTCTTCTTCACTGACGGCCGCCTGGTGCTGGTCGGGCTGCTGGTGCCGGTGCTCTACACCGTGCTGCTGGGGAGCATTTACCTGCCCAAGCGCGTGACGCAGATCCCCACCTGGATCATCGACCAGGATCACAGCACGCTCAGCCGCACGATCCGCGACGCGGTGGCCCGGCACGAGTATTTCCGGGTGGTGCGGGACGACGGCACGCTGGAGGAGTTCCGCGCCGCCACCCAGCGGCAGGAAGCCTTCGTCTGCGTGATGATCCCCCCGCACTTCGAACACGATGTGAAATGGGGAAAGCCGGCGCGCCTGCTGACGCTCATCAACGGCGACAACATGCTCATCGCCAACAGCGCCACCCGCGGCGCGACGGAGATCGGCGCCACTTATGCGGTGGGGGTGCAGATGCAGCGGCTCTCCATGCGCGGCACGCCCAGCGAGTATACGCTGCAGGCGTCGCAACCCGTCGAATCCGCCACGCGCACCTGGTATAACCCGACGTATAACTACATGGACTTCCTGTTGCCGGGGGTGCTTGGGGCGATCATTCAGCAGATCGCCCTGCTCGGTATCGCGCTGGCGTTTTGCAAGGAGCGCGAGAACGGCACTTTTGCCGAAGTGCTGGCGATCAGCGACAGCCCGCTGGAAGTGCTTACCGCGAAGAGCCTGGCCTATTTCCTGCTCAACGTGGCGTCCGGCATGGCAGTGTATGCGCTGGCGACTCATCTGTTCGGCCTGCGCGTGGTGGGCTCGGCCGGCTTGCTGGCGCTGCTGTATGCGCTGTTCATCTTCGGGCTGGTGGCGATGGGGGTGCTGACCAGCATCCTCGTCCGCACGCAGCTCTTCGCCACGCAGATTCTCATGCTCATCGCCGTGCCGTCGTTCCTGATGAGCGGCTACACCTGGCCGCAGATCGCGATGACGCCGCCCGTCCTCTTCCTCAGCAACCTGCTGCCGTTGACGCACTTCGTGATGCCGCTGCGGCAGATCATGTCGGACGGCGCCGGCTTCGCGGTGGTGCGGCCGCACCTGCTCTGGCTGTGGTGCTGCGCCGCGCTGTGCTACGGCCTGGCGTACCTGCTGCTGCGCCCGCTTATGATGCGAGCCCGGGGACAACGGGTCCCGCTAACGGCGGAAAGTCAAACGGCTTGATGCCCTCGCACTTTCCGTGGAAGCCGGGGGTCACTTCGCCGGATCTGATCTGCACGCTGTAGGCTGCCGGCACGCCGTTCTGCTCGCCCCAGATGAAGGCGTAGCCCCATCCGATGAGCTCGCACCCGCGCAGCGTCAGGCCGTCGATCCTCGCCACCACGTCGCGGTCTCCGGTGAACCAGACCAACGCAATTTCCACGCACGGTTTGGTCTCCAGGGGCGCCTGGCCGATCTCGAGCGTCTGGCTTTTATTCAGGACAAAGTCCAGTACGCCGGGGAACGAGAAGCCGTCCACCGCTTTCCAGGCGGGTTCGGCGGCATGCGGGGTGGTTTCGTAATAAACCGATTTTTCGCCGATGGTCACCAGGATCATCAGCCGGTCATCGACCCAGGCGATGCGCTGCGGGCGGGCGCCTTCCGGCAGCGGCAGCGCCAGCTTGCCTTCCTGACCGGGATGCGCCACCGTGACGTTCCAGATGGCGCCTAACCCCGGCCGCACGAATCCAGCCCACTCGTCCCCGTTCAGCGCCGCCTCACCGAAGTCGAAGGCTTCCAGCAGCTTTTGCTCTTTCCCCGGCTGGGCGGCATCCACCAGCAGCAGCGCATGACCGGAACGCGAGGTGCGCCGCTTGGCGATTACCTTTCCGTTCGCCTGCGGGTAAAACTCCGAGACACCCGATATCAGCAGGCGGTGATTCGTGCCGATCAATGAGCACTGGTACAGGTCGCCGTTCAGATCCGGTTCGTCCGGCACCGCCTGCAGGTACAGCATCGAGTGCGACCAGAGGGCGGCCGGACCGCCATAACGGAAGGCCTTCGCACTTGCCGTATACAGGTAGCGGTTATTCTTCGCTTCCAGCACGATGGTGTACCCGGGCGTCTGTACCTGGGCATACATTTTATCAGCTTCCGGCATGCCCAGCGCGGCATTCGGCCAGACCGTCGGCTGCGCGACGATGAGCGCAATCTCCTTCGCCGGCAGCTTCAGCCGCTGCGCCAGGTCGGCTTTGCACTTAACAACCATGGCGGTGTCCGCGGCATGGACAGCGGTTGCACCGAGCACCAGCAAACCGAAAAACGCGAAGAGTATTTTCGCGAAACGGACAGCGTTACGGCATAGCATCATGTGAATCTCCCTGCCTCAAGTGTTAACTACCTGGTATGACGGGCAACCGTTTGAAAATGTTCCCGGCATTTTCCTGGGATCGCAGGCGTCCACTTGGGTTGTACTCAACCTCCCGCGCCTGCCCTGGTAGGAAGGCTTACCATTAGAAGGGCAGGCGCGGGAGGTTGAGTACAACCCAAGTGGACGCCTGCGATCCCAGGAACTCACATCCGCTCGATTACCAGGGAAGCGGTGATAGCCGCCGATCCGGCGTCGTAGCGCAGTTGATACCGCACGCCATCGGCTTCGAAGGTGAAGACAGCCACGGCGTGGCCGTCGATGGTTGACGGCTCGTCGATCTGGCGGGTGAGTGTCAGGTAATCGCTCACGTGCACGCGGTAGGAGGAGATGTCGCCGCGCATGACGTTGTAGCCGGTGCCGACCCGGTCGATCTCCACCAGGTAGCCGAGGGCATCCGGCGCCTGCACGCGCTCTACCTGGCCGGGGGTGCGGAAGCCCATGCTGGACTCGCCCGGTTCACCCTGCAGCGCCAGGTCGCTGACCCGGACGGTGGGGTCGGGCTCCGCCAGGATCGCCTCCAGGTCCGCGGGCACCGGGTAGCGCTGCAGCAGCTCGTTGAGCAGGGCATTCAGCGGTCCGCTGTAAAAGTCATACCGCCCGCTCAAGGTGCCGGCGTGGATGAGCCGCGTGGCCAGCGCCAGGTCGCCGTCGATCAGCTCCGGCTCGGTGGTATTGCCGTAAGGCGACCAGGGGCACTTGCCCTGCGGCGGCGCCCAATCGGAGACGGCGAAGTCGCGGTTGACATCGCCGGAGATATCCCGCCCGGCAAGCAGCAGCTCGCGCATGCGCCCGAGGTAGCGCTGCACGCGTGGCAGGTAATAACCGGCCACCAACTCCGCCAGGTCCTCGGCCATGTAATCGATGAGCGTGAGATTGTCGCGCGAGATCAATGCGGTGAAGGTCAGCCAGTTGCTCTCCGCGTTGGCGGCGCCCGGCACGATCTCCGGCCAGCGCGCGGCCCACTCGTCGTAGGTCTGCAGGCGGAAGATGGGGTCGGCGCTGACCAGCCGGGCCATGTCCAGCATGATGCGCTCCACCTCGGCCGCGTGCTCCTCAAACGCCGCGCGGTCGCCGGCGCGGAAGGCCTTGCGCGCCCGCGCAAAGCGATCGTTGAAGATTCCCGCCAGGTAGGTGCGCGCGTAATCCACCAGGTCGAAGCGGTAGAGCGGGCTCTCACCCAGCGAGGCGTATTCGGACAGCAGCAGCAGCAACGCCTCGCGCAACGCCGGCAGATAGCCCAGCGCGCGCTTGACCGACGACGGCGTCAGGCCCGGCAGGTAGGTGCCGGGCAGGTGCCGGTAGAGCGGGCCATTGAAAGTATCCGAGTTATACGACGAGTAGACGCTGTCGGCCAGCAGTTTCGTCGCCCCCTGCAGTCGCTCGCCCTCGGGACCGTAACGGCGCAGCGTCCAGCGATGGAGGTAGTCTTCGCGACTGACCGCCGCCGGGTCCCACGCCAGCTCGCTGAACAGGTCCATCGCCAGGATGATCTTATGCGACATCTCCGTGCGCAAGCTGAACCCCGTGCAGTTGACGGCGCGGGGATTGGCGGCCAGCTCACGGGCATTGCGCAGGCAGAGGTCAATATCGACGGAGGGGTTGGTCGCCTTGCCGCACTGCGCGCTCATGCCGGTGCCCCACGGCAGGCCCCAGTAGTAATCGCACATGAGGAAATCGTGCATGCGGCCGGGCTGGTTCAGCCACAGATCGCCGCTCACCATCAGGCCGGCATCGCGCACCGCGCGCTTCTGCGCCTCGAAGGTGGCCGCGTAGGGGAACGGCGGCGGGGAGAAGATGAAGGCCTTCGGATCGCCGGTCTTGATGGCGTCGACCACGTGCCCGGCCATGGCGTAGGTCAGGCGGCTCATCTCATCGTGGTCGGTACTCGTCCACACGCCTTCCGAGGGGAGCCAGAGCAGGTAGAGGTGGTCGGCGCCCAGCGCTTCGGTATACGCCTCCACGCAAGCCGCCAGGAAGCGCCGGACGATCGGGCTGCGCGGGTCCAGGATGTAGCTCAGGCAGTCGCACCAGCGGTACTCGAAGGTGGGGATCTGCTCATCGTGCGTCTCGTTCCAGCGCCGGACGAACTCCCGCAGTTGCGGCCCGTCCGCGTAACTGTTGGTCCCCGGCTCGCCGATGCCGTTTTCGCAGCAGAGCCCGGTGTAGTAGCTGATGCGGACGCCGAGCATGCGCGCGTGATCGAACACTTTGCGCAGGACGACAGTGCGCGCCTGCTGCCAGTCGGTCAGCGGAATGTCGACGCCCAGCTTCGCCGCCGCCCGCGCCACGATGCCGCAATATTCGGCCAGCCGCTCGACCGACCATACGTTGACGCGCTTTTTCGCGAAGTATTCCACCCAGGCGGTAAGCTGCGCCTCATCCCACCAGCGGATGCCGGCGTAGGCGTCCTGCATGCAGTGAAAATGTCCCCGCCAGGCGAACCGCGGCTTTTCCAGGTCGCTGATCGGCCCAAGCTCGACCGTCTCCCGCGCCGGCACCTGGTCGCCGTCCTCGAAGAAGCCGCAGCCGAGGTAGCGCTCCAGCAGGTGATACACGGCGTACAGGCAGGAGTAGGGCTGGCCGCCGGCCAGCAGAAGGTCGTCTCCGTCGGATTGCACCAGGTAGCCGTCGAAGCCCAGCGACGCTTCCGACAGGTCGAGCCCGGGACGCATCGCCGCACGCCCGATGAACAGGTTAGGCCGATCGGCAGCCGGCGCATCGCCGATGGGCAGCTCCGCGCCGCTCATCTGCCGCAGGTACTTCCGCAGCTCCTCCGCCGCAAAGCACTCGACCGGCAGCGGGTCGGCCGGGAGCACGATTTGCGCGCAGGGGACGCCGTTTCGGATCAAGGTGGGCATCGGTTATCTCCTTGTATCGTCCGTAGGGAACGCCCTCCGTGGCGTTCCTGCATACAGATTTCCACACGGTCGGATTCGTGAGAACCGGAACGCCACGGAGGGCGTTCCCTACAAGATCGGCGGCAACGGCCGTGGGACTTGCCGGTACAGCGGCAATTGCTCGCCCGCGGGCTCCAGCGAGAGCACGGTGTTGCCCAGCCAGCATACGGTCAGCTCGCGCGTGCTCTCTTCACCGGGCATCGGCTGGCGCTGGATGAAGGACGGCAACGGGTAGGAGAGCGCCAGCGTGTCGCCGGGCTGCACGTCATCGACGCGGACATAGGCGCCGTCCCAGGCTACCGGCAGCGTCCGGCCGTTGTGCTGCACTTGCACACCCTCTCTCGTTGCCCATGCCGGCGGGCGCAGCAAAAACGGCTTGGCGATCTTCGACGTGACGGTCATCCGCCCCTCGCCGGGAAGGAAAGAGGCAACCCGCGCGGCGGGCGCGTCGCGGTCGAAGCACATGTTCACCCGCACGGCATCCGGCTCGTCGACCACGGTGTTGCGCCAGGCCGCGTAGAGGGCGCGCATACCCTCGGGCACGCAGCAGCCCATCATGTCCATAGCGTTGGGCGTGAAGCAGCGGTCGGTCAGGCCCATCGCTCCCTGGAAGGCGCCTTCGAAATCGCGCGCCAGCGCCAGCCCGTGCTCGCCCTCCTCGCCCGGGTACAGCGTGCGGTACAGCGCCTCATACTCGGGGGAGAAGAAGAACTGCGCCTCGCGCAGGTAGTTGCGCGTGAAGCGCTCGACCACATCCCAGTATTCCGGGTAGCCGGATTTGGCCACCCACTCGGCGATATTGACCACGTCGGCCACCGCGCACGTTTCCGAGCGGCGGGGGACGGTCATCGATTCCGGGATCCAGCCGTAATCGGTGCCGCGGCGGAGATAGAAATCGAGCAGCCGCTTCGACCAGGCGATCAGGCGCGGCTCCCCGGTGAGCGCCCCCAGGTGCGCCATGCCCCAGCCCTGGTGGCCGCGCATGTGGCTGTGGTGATCGAAGGAGCCGTCCGCGCGCACGGCCATGTCGGCGCCCGGCGGCGCCACCGGCCAGAGGGCCACGCTGCTGGTGAGCTGACGTTGCTCCTCCTGCTCGGGGGTCAGCTTCGTGGTGTCCCGCACGATGGCATGCTCCCATTGGTCGTTGGCCATCTCCCCTTCGGCGAAGGCGACGGCAAAGGTCAGCGCCTCTTCGTCCCGGAACAGTTCGTAGTAGGTGACGATCGGCTCGAGCACCATCGCCGGATGGTAGAACGAGCCGTCGGTGATCGCCCACCCGCGCTCGTTCCAGTAGCTGTTCCCCCCGGCGTAATAGGCCCGTCCTTCGATCCACTCCGCGCGGTCGCGCAGCGCCTCGAACATCCACCGGCACGGTTCACGCAGGGCGGCATTGCCGGTGCGCCGGTAATCCTCCGCCAGGCTGATCAGCAGCTTGCCGGTGGACCAGGGATTGGCGAACGCGCCGTCCAGACGGCTGCCCGCCTTCGCCAGCGTCCAGCAGAGTCCGTCCTCGCGCAGGTAGCCGAGGATGCGCCGTCGCACGCCCGCCGCAATGTCGCCGTCCGCCTCCTCCCCGGTCATCTCGCGCATATACCCGAACGCCCAGTCCAGCCGGTTGTCGGTGTCCCCCTCGGCAATGAGATCGATCTCATGCTCCAACGGGCAGGGCGGATAATCGAGCAGGTTCATGAGGAAGCGGCAGGCATATCCCAGGTGCGGGCGCGGATTCTTCGCCAGCGCGCGCTGCGCCCAACGCGCCATCGCCACCAGATCGATATCCGGCCCGGCGGGCAATGCGGGCGCCGGCGCCGGCTGCAGGGAGCCTTGAAAACCGGGCAGGCTTATCATCGATAACCTCCACAGGTAAGACCTGTCGCCATCTTCGCCCGAAGCGGGCGGTTCCCTGCAGGCTTGAACAGATTTACGCTCAACTGAGGTAAAAAAACATCGAATTGTTAGGTTAAGATTCTCTCTCCCTGCGATCATGCTGCCGGTGATTGTTATCACACCGGGACAGCAATACGACGTTTGGTGGGATAGTGGGGAAAGAATTTGCCAAGGTGGTCGATGTGTGATGAATGCGACAACACTGCAGAGGGGACGGCCCCGTTTCCTTGCCTAATGTCTGCTAGTCTATATACGCAACCTATGCAGGTGAACAGCGTATGATGAGTGATAATGGCGGTCAGAAACCGCGGAACGCCATTCATATCGAGGATCTGTCGGTCGTCTTCCATGAACGGCGGGCTCTCGATCACCTCACCCTCGATGTCCCGGCGGGGATTATCTTCGGGTTGCTGGGGCCGAATGGCGCGGGGAAGACGACGACCATCCGCGTGCTGTTGGGGTTGGTGCATCCTTCCAGCGGGCATGCCCATGTGCTGGGCATGGATTCGCTGACCCACAGCCAGGATATTCGGCAGCAGTGCGGGGTGCTGCTGGATCCGGGGTTATATGAGCGGTTAAGCGCTGAGGACAATCTTCGCTTCTATAGCCGTATCTGGCATCTCTCCGCCCGGGAAAGCACGGAGCGCATTCAGGAATCGCTCACGCATATCGGACTGTGGGAACGGCGGAAGGAGCGTGTCAGCACCTGGAGCCGGGGCATGAAACAGCGGCTCGCCATTGCCCGCCTGCTGATCCACCATCCGGAGCTGATCATTCTCGACGAGCCGACGACGGGGCTCGATCCTATTGCCGCGGCAGCGCTGCACCAGGATTTGTTGGATTTGATCCAGCGCACGCGGGTGACGATCCTGCTGACGACACACAATCTGACCGAGGCGGAGAAGTTGTGCTCGCTGGTCGGCATCATCAACGCGGGCACGCTGCGGGCACTCGGACCGCCCGGCGAGTTGCGTGAGCGGCTGGGAGGCATGCGATTTGAGATCAGTGGCCGAAATTTCCCTCCTGAATTGCTGCAGCAATGGCGACAGCTTCCGGGCGTGCTTTCTCTGCAACTGCAGGGAAGCGTGCTGACGTTGGCGCTGCGGCCCGGCACCGCGACGGCGCCGTTGCTGACCCAATTGATTCAGGCAGGCGCCGAAATACAGGAAGCCCGGCGCTATACCGGCAACCTGGAAGATGTGTTCCTATCGATTATCGAGGGACAATGATGTGGCATGACGTCATCACGGTGATGTGGAAGGAGTGGAAAGAGCTGCTGGAACAGCGCTGGGTGTTCTGGGGGATGTTCAGCCAGGCGGGCACCTTCGGCGTGTTTCTGGCCATCCACCAGGGGATCGCCTTTGTGAATTCGCCGGTCTCGCTGAGCTACTGGGTCTGGCTGCCCAGCATCATGGTGATGACGGTGATTGCGGATGCCTTCGCCGGCGAGCGCGAACGGCACACCCTGGAGAGCCTGCTCGCCACGCGGCTGCCTTCGACGGCGATTGTGCTGGGCAAACTTGGCACAGCGGTCGGGTATGCGCTGGCCATTACCGCCACCGCGGTCGGGGTCGGCGTGCTGGTGGTGAATATACAATATTCCACCGGGATGCCGATTTTGATTTCGCCGTTCTTCGGACTGTTTGGCGCCTGTCTCAGCCTGCTGATGGCGATCCTGGTCGGCAGCGCGGGCATCCTCATCTCGATGCGGGCCACCACCGTGCGGCAGGCACAACTCACGATTGCCATGATCTTCGTGCCGCTGACCATTATCCCGGCATCTATCCTGCTCGAGCTCCCCGGTCCGCTGCGAACCCTCCTTAGCGGGCAACCGGTCAACTTGCCGATCACGGAGATTGCCGTCATCGTCGGCACGATCGTCGGGATACTGATTACTGCCGATATTGTGCTGCTTATCATTGCACTGCGGCGGTTCCGGCGGTCGGAAGTGGTCCTTGAATCGTAATGCGATGCTGGGCATGGTTTCTCGGGCGGAGGCAGGGGTGTATAATGCATAAAACACCCACGAAGGAGCATCGCCATGTCCGAGAAAACCGCCGTCCCCTGGAGTTACGCCAACCTCTGGCCGCTGCCCGCCACCACGGTGATGGTGAGCTGCGTGGGGAAGGAGCGGCCGCCGAATATCATCACCATCGGCGCCTGCGGCATCGCCTCCGCCCGCCCGCCGCTGATCAGCCTGGCCTTCGGCACGCGGCAGTATTCCCTCGAGCTGATCAACGAGGTGGGCGACTTCGTGGTGAACATCCCCGCCGCCGAGCAGGTGAAGGTCACCGACTGGTGCGGCCGCGTCTCCGGCCGGACGGTGGACAAGTTCGCGGAAGGCGGGCTGACGCCGGGGCAGAGCCTGAAGGTGCAATCCCCCTACATCGCTGAATGCCCGGTCAACTTCGAGTGCACCCTCTGGCAGATCGTGCACTGCGGCAGCCATGACCTGGTGCTGGGCGAGATTGTGCAGGTGCACCTGGATACGGACAAGCTGGCCGCTTCCGGCGACCACCTTGACCCGGCGAAGGCGAACCTGCTGCTGTCCTACCAGATGGAATACTGGGATTTGGGGCGGTCGTTGGGCGGGTGGCAGGCGATCGAGTAACCCTAGCGCACTGTGTTATTTGCCATCGAATTCAGGTAAACCGAGATCTGGATTCATATATTCTTCGAGATTGCGTTGTGCCCGTGTCCGCTGGACAATCCCGGCGACCGAGCGGATAAACCGGTGGCGATCATCGAGTAAATCATACAGGTCCAGCGCTCGATAATATAATCCTTGCTGCCAATTCCATCGCCGTTCTAATGCCAGAAGATCAGTGAAAGATCGACGTGCTGCATCGATATCGCCTGCTAAGGCCGCGATCACCGCAGCATGATACGCATACCAGTGGCCATCCACCATTACAGGATAGTGGCCTTGCGACTCATGAGATCGGTAATGCTCATGGGCTTGCGCTATCGTCGCAAACCGATCACGGTAAAACTGGATGCTCCGTCGAGCATGATCGACAACACTGGTTAACGCATCGGCGAATTTAGTCACGGTCTTCGCGGGCTCGAATCCCTGCTCTCGATACCCGACGTCGAAAGTCCAATACGCATGCTCATATAACAGCCAGGAGACACCGACATTCAGATAGGTACCACGTGACCAGGAGCTCGGTTGAAATTCCACGACAATACACCACCAGCCATGGTCGTCATACCATAAACGCGATTTCCCCTCCCGGCGAAGGCCAAGGGGTTTCAATGCTTCTTTTGCTGCAGCGGCGATAAGCTTGTTATGATCGAAATCAGATGCAGCAGGCATGTCGGATCCCTCTGGTCATTGTTTATCTGGTGGTAAATTAGCGCTTGGATGGTGGCTTGTCAACACCAGCTTCCCTATCGTAGAAGACGACGGCCACATCCCCTTCCGAGAGTTACCAGGATGGGGAGACTGATACTCCGGCTGTGATGCCACTCAAGCATACGTTGAAAGGTATCTTCTTTATAGCTGTTGAATCTTCCCCCTTATCCGCTGTTGAGGGGAGTCTCTCCATGTCATGCCGTATGTCTCTTTGCCTGCTGGGCTTGCTGCTCGGGCTGGCGACCGTATCTTTTGCCATCCAACCTGAAGCGTATGAGGCCGAGAAGGCGGCGCAGGCGTACCGCGCCAAGGGGGAGCCGGTGCAGGCGGCGCCGGACGGGACGTTTTTCTGCGAGGCGGAAGAGTTCCAGGTGACGACTCCGACGAAAGCTGAGCAACCGAGGAATGTCGGCGCGCTCGGCGCGCCGCAGGGTTGGCAAGCCAAGCCGTGGGGTGAGAACTACTATTCCTGCACCTTCGCCAACACCTTCCTCTCGCGCAAGGGGTTCCTCGGCGCGCCGGAGCAGGTGACGAAGCCGGTGACGGCCACCCTCAACATCAACGTGACGCAGGCCGGGAAGTACCTGGTGCTGGCCCGTTATGAAGCTTGCTACCGGTTCGAGACGCAGTTCCGCATCCGCATCGAGCAGAAGCGGAAGGTGGTGTTCGACCGCCTGTACGGCGCGCGGGACAACGTGAAGATATGGGCGTTCGGGCAGAAGCTGCAGAAGGAAGTCTGCTGGTCGTGGGGCGCCGATGAGAACATGGTCTGGGAAGGCTACAGCGGCGAGGGGAAGAGCACCTACGCCACGCTGCAGCCCGGCCCGGCGAAGATCACCCTCATCGCCGCAAAGCAGCCGGAGCCGGCGGCCAAGCGGAACGTGGACCTGATCATGCTGACGCAGGACGAGAAGCAGGTGCAGGACCGCGTCAACACCGAAGGCTACCTGCCGCTGGACGGCTGGTTGACGCAGGCGAATGACGTGTGGCTGCGCGTCAGCAATACCGGTCCCGCGACGACAACGGTCGCCAGCATGAGCTTTACCGGCGGGCCGTTCCAGCAGCATTCGCCGTACTGGGTGCACACGCGCAACTGGAAACCGGTCAGCTTCACGGTCGAACCGGGGCACACCTCCGACTGGGTCGAAGTGGGCAGCACGATGGACACCCTCAACGACGGCCAGTGGGGCTTTACCGCTTCCGGGCCGTGCACGCTCACCTTCGGCGTGAAGGCTGCCGATGGGACGATTGCGACCATCCGTGAGTTCACCAATGTCAACGGACCATTACCGGTCATCGGCGACGCCAATGTCCGCTATACCAAACGCGTCCGCACCCCGCAGGAAGCCACGAATGCCCTGGTCGATTACCTGAAGGCCATTCCCATGCAGGGGAAGACGCCGGTGATGACGTCGATTCACGTCGGATCCGGCATCCGCGGGGCGCTGCAACCGATTTACCAATTCAAGAGCCTGCAACCGACAGCCAGCCTGGGCGACGAGATTGCGCTGCCGGCGCCGGATGCGAAGGCGGCCGGCGAAGGCTTTATCGCCTATCTCAAGGCACAGGGCCTGACACCGGCTCAAGTGGACGCAGATGCCGGCGACGATTGGGCGAAGGTGGTCTACAACACCAAGCTTGACGAGAAGAAGCCCGGCGTCTACTACTGGTCGATGCGCTATTTTTACCATTACGGCATCCAGGCGCAGAATGCGATCACTGATGATAAGCGCCGGAACAACCCGCAACTGCTGGTGGGCGCCAACTACTCTCCGCAGCACGGCGCCTCCGAGCACTCCTACCTGGGTGAGGTTTTCAAGTGGGTCAGCTGTTTCCGCGAGGGCGGGATGACCATGCCGTGGAGCGAGGACTACATCTGGGGCATGCCGATGGGCACCCCGCAGATGAACGAGATCAGCGTCGACCTGTTCCGCGCCGGCATGCGGCACAACCCGGACGGCAAAATCATGATGTACGTGATGCCGCACAGCCCGGGCAACCTGCCGGAGATGTGGAAGCGCATGTGGTACACCGCCATGGGGCACGGGACGAAGATCTTCAACCTGTTCGAGTTCGACCCGGTTTGGGCTGCCTACACGGAGAACCACGTCAACGATCCGGCCATGTACGGCATGGTGCTGAAGACGATGCGCGAATACGGCACCTTCGAGGATATCGTACAGACCGGCGGGGTGCGGCCGTCGCAGGTCGGCATCTGGTTCAGCGAGACCGGCGACATCTGGCACGACAACGCCGGCTCCTTCGCAGCGGCCAAGCGCGCGCTCTACATATCCATCCTGCACCAGCAACTGCCGCTGGACGTGGTGGTCGAGCAGGATGCGCTGGACGGCACCCTGGACGGTTACAAGGTGCTCTACCTGACCGACGCCCACGTCAGCCAGGCGGCGTCGACAAAGATCGCCGACTGGGTGCGGAACGGCGGGCAGCTCTTCGCCACCGCGGGCGCCGGGATGTTCGATGAATACAACCGGCCCAACATCGCGCTGCGTGGGCTGCTGGGCGTGGAGCAAAAAGAGCTGCTGGCGCCGAAGGAGGCGACGGTCGGCTATATCAAAGAGGACCTGCCCTTCGCGCCGACCATCGACACGGTGAAGGTTGGGAATATCGCCTTCCCCGTTTACGGCGCCGTCAGCCGCATCTTCCCTGCTCCCACTGCCTCGGTGGCGGCCGCCTTTCAGGATGGCTCACCGGCGATCGTCGTGCAATCGACCGGAAAAGGGCAGGCCATTTACTGCGCCTTCCTCCCCGGGTTGAGCTACTTCAAGCCGGCCATCCCGAAGAAGCCCGTCGACCGCGGCAACACGCCGGAGTCGATGGCGCACTTCCTGCCGGTGAAGTTCGACGGCAACGTCGGCCAACTGGTGGGCAGCATCGCTCCCGTCGAGGTGCGCCCGGTCGAACTGAACGCGCCGCTGGTGGAAGCTTCCGTCATCCAGGCGAAAGGCGGCACGGCCATTGCATTGACCAACTGGACCACCGCGCCGGTGAAGGGCCTGAAAGTGACCGTCAATATTCCGGTGCCGACGAAGGACGTGAGCCTGTCCACCGGCAAACCGGTGACAATGGAGACGGTCAACGGCAAGCCGGTGTTTACGCTGGATCTGGAGGTGGCGGATACGTTGATCCTTCGGTAACTGGGGGATAACATGCCGGAGCTACAATTGACACAGGCGCCCATTGTGAAGGCGGAGATGCTGATTCGCAAACCGGTCGCGGAGGTGTTCGAGGCGTTCGTGAACCCAGACATCACGTCGCAATTCTGGTTCACAAAGGGCAGCGGACGGCTGCAGGCCGGCCGGGAGGTGCGCTGGGATTGGGAAATGTATGGGCATTCCGTGCCGGTGCAGGTGAAAGCGATCGACGAGAACCAGCGCATTCTCATCGAGTGGGGTAACTATGACGACCTCACCACGGTGGAGTGGACCTTTACCGCCCGACCGGATGACACCACGTTCGTCAGCATCACGAATTCCGGTTTCCGCGGAGACGGTGATGCCGTTGTCAGACAGGCGCTCGACTCGACGGAAGGCTTCACGATGGTACTCGCCGGCGCGAAGGCGTTGCTTGAGCACGGCATTCGGCTGAACCTGGTGCTGGATCGTTTTCCGGATCATCACGTCTAAGCGCCCCAATTGCGGCTGTCCTCGATCAGCCTGCGTGCCTCCGCTTCGGAGTCGCAGCCGGTGGTGATCAGGGTGCCGTGCTGGCCGAAGCGTTCCAGGAACGGGCGGATCTGTTGGTGGGGGACCGCCCAGACGTGGGCGGATTTGCCGGCGGCGTAGACCGGCTCCCAGATTGCCTTCCACCAGATGGGATCGGCGGCGTAGGGATTGGGGGTGCCGGGGGTCCACTCGATGGCGGTTAACCCGGGCACGGTGAGCAGGGCGGGGAGGTGCTTGATGGCGTTGGGGCCATCCAGGTGGTAGACGGCATGGTCCATGCGCGCACAGCAGCGCGCGAGGTAGGGGAGGACGAATTCTTCGAACATCGCCGGGGAGATCATGGCGGAGAAGTCGCACTGTGTCACCAGCGTGCGGCCCGGCCCCCACATTTGAAAGGTCGCACAGGCATTGCCGCCATATTCATCGACGACAAGCGGGTGGAGGGCATCGTAGGCCCGCAGGAAGACCGTTTCCACCTGCGCGAGCAGGCGATGAATCTCGTCAGGGCAGTCGACCAGGAACATCAGCAGCGCTTCACTACCGAACAGTTGAGCGAGGACATCCAGGCCTTCGAGCAGATCAGGCATGGCCACGCGGAATTTGCCCGGTGCCGCCTCACGGCAACGGGTCAGCGAACGGACCGTCCACTGCCAGTAGGCATTCTCCGGATCGAAACGCAGATCGACCGCCGCCGGGTCGGTAAAAGCCGGCTCGTGCCAGACCGTCTCCGGCATAAAGAGCGGCCTGGCACCGAGAAACAGGCTGAGGCTGCCCGGTCCGACGCCGGCGGTGACGGTGGGGGTGAAGACGCCGCCGTAATAGTTGCGCGCGAAATCGTTTTCCGACTTCGCCAGCGCATACTCAAAATCCAGCCAGCGCTCACGCAGGTCATCGGATACCGGCGGAATGGGCGGAGCCGGCAGCGGCGCCTTGCGCGGAGCCAGCACACCGAGCGCCCAGTGATCGGCAACTTCGTGCTTATGCCAGGCGGCAAGCCAGTGCCGGCAGTGCGGCCAATCAGGTTTATACAGCATAATACCTCGGTTTTCGGTAGAACCCGATATCGGATAACCTTTAGAGAGCGACCCGCCTGATGACCGCTGCGTCGTCCTTCTGTACGGTGCGGGCATATTCGACGGCCGGATAGCCGAAGAGGGCGGCGGAGAAGATGTGATCTTCCGGGATGCCCAGCAGCGACCGGATTTCCGGAACGACGGTAGCGAAGAAGCGCAGGAAGCCCCACCACACGCTGCCCAAGCCGGCGCTGTGCGCCAGCAGCTCGAAATTGGCGATGGCCAGCGCGGTGTCCTCGGCGGGAGTGGGGATCGTCGGCGGGGCGGAGATCACGATGGCGTGCGGCGCGCCGCGGAAGAGGCGGGCTTTCAGCTTGGCGTCCGGGAAGTCGAGCATGGGCAGGTAGCGCTCGGGAAAGCCATCGTGAGTCGCCGATGCCCGGATGGCCGCGATCATGCGCCCCTGGAATTCCTTCATCACCGCCAGGTCGTCGATCACGGAAAAGGTCAGCGCGCAGGCGTTGCCGCCGGTCGGCACGTGGGCGAGCGTCTTCAGCAGGCGCTCCAGCAGCGCGGGATCGACATTTTCCTGCTTGTACTGCCGGATGCTCCGCCGCCCGCGCACCAGGTGCGCCAGTTGATCAAAGCCGGGGAAGCTGCCGGGTGTGATGGGCTGGCTGTCCGCCGGTGATTTGCCGAGAACGGAGATGGCCCCGGTCGGGCAGACCGCCAGGCAGTGCTGGCAGCGCATGCACCGTGGCTCATACTCGGCGTCAATTGCCGGGAGACGATCGCCCCCCTGTTGAATAATGCCGGCAAGGCAATCACGCTTGCACAACCCGCAGCGGGAGCACAGGGCGTCGTCGACGGAAAATTGCAGCATACTCGACCTCCAGCAGCGAGGATTGATCATCTCGCATATCATTTGATATTCAATCAGCCTGCTCGATTCCCTGCCGAGGTAAGTCCGACTATCGCCGCCCGGTCACTCTCTGCTATACTCCCCATATGCAGGCAACGGGATGGCGCGAGCAGTGGGCGGCGGCGGTGCACAATCCGGAGGATCTGGTCCGCTTTGTGGACGCGGTCGGGTGCTGTGCGGGGTTGGAGCATTACCCGGAGTTTCCGCACATTGCGCCGGTGTTCGGCGAGATCGATCCATCGGCGCCGGATCCCTGGTTCTGGAAGGACGACTTGCACATTGCCAAGCGCCTGTATTACACGCGCGTCTTCGGCGGCAATCCGGGGTACCTGTCGAACGCGCTGCTGCCCTCCTTGATCGCCACCAATGGCGCGGTAGTCGACGAGCTGCTGGTGACCGGCAATCTGTCGCCCGAGACGCAGCAAGTTTACCGCGTCATCGAAGAATACGGCCCCATCCCCGTCCGCAAGCTGAAGCAGCAACTCACCCCTGACGCGAAACGCAGCGCCAATACCATCCTGCACTTCCTCGAGCGCCGGTTCATCATCACGAAAACCGACATCACCGGCCGCGGCCGCGGCATGTATAGCTACGTCTGGGACCTGACGGAGCGCTGGATGCCGGAGATGCTGGAGGCGGCCGACCGGCTGGGCCGGAGGACGGCGCGGGCGATCATTCGCGAGCACCTGGCAGCCTTCGGCATCATGCCGGATTCGTCGTTTTACCGGAAGGTGCTCGGGTGGGGCGAGTGATCTGCACACGGGACAGTCTATTTCGCCGTGCGCGCCAGGTCGCCGAACCGCGTCCAGACCACCCGGTCGCCGAAAACGCGTTGAATCCGCTCGCAGGTTTCACCGAGCGCGTCCAGCCCGGTCCACCAGCCGCGCGAGAAGAGCGATTGCCAGTGGGTGAGGATGATGAGCGGGAAGCCGCCGTCATACAGCTCGCGCAGCTTGCCGGCTTTGCCGTCGGCGGTGAGCAGGTGGTCCACGCCTTCCCGGCCTTCGCGGCGGGAGGCGGCTTTCGTAGGAGCATCCTGCGTCCTCCAGTAAAAGTCATCGGTCAGTGCCGGCACGGTGGCCACCGTCAGCTTGCCGTCTTGCCAGGCAACCCACGGCCAGCGCGGCTCGGTATCGCCCAGGCAGTGCAGGAAGTACCAGGTGAAGGTGCGGCGCGTGACCTGGTAATAGGCGCGGCCGATTGCCTCCGCGTATTGCGGCTCGTTCTGAAAGCCGGTGTTCCATGGCGAGGTGACGCCGGTGGGGTCCAGGCCCACGTTGCGCAGGATGCGGAAAGCCAGCGCCAGGTAGGCGGTCATCTGCTCGACGGTGGCGCCGCGCACCCACTCGTCCTCGAAGAGGTGCAGCAGGCGCCCGGTGTCGATATCCACCGCCGACTGGTGGGTGAGCAGCTCCGGCGTGATATCGAAAGCCGGGGCGATGCCGTCCCGCACGACCTGCAGGAACTCGTCCAACTGCACTTTGGTGATAAAGGCCAGCTTTTCGTCGATCCGGCCTGTCCCCGACGGCATCGGCATCACGCTGAACTTGCCTTTTACGCCGTAGCGGGCGCACAGATCGGCAAACGCCGCCGTGAATGCCGTCGGAATGCGCATGGGTTGTTCGCCGGCCGGGTGCAGCCAGTAAGCGGGGTTGACGCAGGCGCCATCGTCGATGATCAGTGAAACCGGTAACGGCATAATAGGCTCCTTATTCCTGGGTGACGCGGAAGGCGTAGAGATCCATGTTTTGCAGCTCAAAGCGCAGGTAGACCGGCTTATTGATGAGCTCGCCCAGCTCCCGGTCCTTCCAGCGGACCTTCACGGCCGTGCCGTCGCCGGACATGGGAGCGCAGTCATCGAGGCCGAAGCCTTCATACCGGTAGCTGTAATCGCCCTTCGAGGCGAAGTAGTAGTCCGCGTGCTCGCCCAGCAGCGGATGGCGCAGCACCTCGACCCAGATCACGCGCAGGTGGGTGACGATGTCGCCTTCCCAAGGCTGATCGCGGACGAGGATCGGGTTACGGTCGTATTTCACCGGGAAATGCAGCACGCGCTCCAGGTTGAAGCAGTCCTCGATCATCAGATCATCGAGCAGGAGCTGGGTTTCGTTCCCGATGACGAGGGGCTGGCCTTCGTAGTAGGTCGAGTTCGGCATAAGGTGTCCTTATCAGGCAAGCAGTCGTCTCTACTGCAAATTATAGGTGGCCTGCCGGAAAGCGTAAAGGTTATTACATGGTGCCGCTGCCAGCGCGGCGAATGAGCGGAACGGGTGTCGTGCGGCAGATCCCCGCAGATCCCCGGCTGTGGCAACATTTCCACGCTCGACCCGAGCGTGGAAATGTTTGGCCTTCGGGGCAACCGTTTCCGGCGTGGGCGGCCAGTCATCGACATAGCGGATGCGGATGATATCGGCATCCGGGTCGGGGGGCGGCTCGATGGAAGCAGGGCTATTCTCGCGCCAGTCGTTCTCGAAGACGACGGCCACCCGTCGCGGACGGTGCCGGGCCAGGGTTTCTAGGCGGGCAATGCGCTTGGCCAGTTGAGAAAACATATGATACCTACCTTATCCAGTGGTGAGTATGCAGACCCTGGAAGGTCTGAGACGAATGGGAAGACTAGGGATGACGGGGAGTAGTGTTCCTGCCGTGCCAGGTTGAGCGGTGGCGAAGGGATGGCAGGGAAGCATCAGGTGGAGATACTCACGATATACCCAAAATCGAGCCGTTTTAAACCTGTTTTGGCGGTTTTACAGCGATTTTCCCGCAAACTTGGTGTAGAGATAAAAATCAATAATAATTAGGGACACAGGTAAGAGGTAATTGCAGAATTCCTCATCAGGCTTCCCCAATCCCATAGTCAGGGGCAACGCCCCTGGCTATGGGATTGGGGATTGAAAAGAGAAGGATTGAGTGATTCTGTATCGAGACCGGCTCCAGGGGCGTTGCCCCTGGCTATGGGATTAGGGATTGAAAAGAGAGGGATTCAGGGATTCTGTTTCGAGACCGGCTCCAGGGGCATTGCCCCTGGCTATGGGATTAAGGGATTGGAAAGAGAAAGAATTCTGCAATTACCTCTTACCTGTGTCCCGCTTTATCCTTCTTATCCGCTTTCTACCCGGAGATTATATTTTGCCGGCCGGAAACCGTAAAGCTATTTCGCGGGAGCGGTTGCCAACACGGCAAACGTTTCTCGGTAGCGCTGCAGCACCTGCTGCAGCTTCTTCCGGAGTCCCGGCATCCAGGAGGGCTCAGCCGGTTGCGGGCCGTCCTCCAGGCTGCGCAGCAGTTTGGCGCAGGTTACCAGATGATGCAGGCGGGCGAAGAGGGGGATGCGGGCAATTTCCTCGTCAGCAATGACCCGTTGTTGGCGGTAGCCGTGTAGGAAGGCCTCTATTGCGGGGTCGACGAGGTTGATCCGGTCGGCGCGGTCGTCGTAGAGGTCGCGGAGGCAGAAGGCGATATCCGCCGCATACCAGTACCAGGCGCAATCGTCGAAATCGATGATCCCCGGATGGTCGCCGTCCCACAGCAGGTTGTCCTGCTCGAAGTCGAAGTGAATCAGCCCGAAGTTGCCGTTATCTATCGGCAACGCTTCCAGTTCCCGCGTGACTTGCGCCAGCACCGTGCGGGCATCGGCATCTTCCGCGGGCAGGCGGTCGGTTACCATCGCCAGGTGGTCTCGCCAGGTGGGACGATTATCCGGCCCAAGGTACGTTTCCGATGCCCGATGTAATGCCCCCAGCGCCGCTCCCCAGCGCTGTAACTCCTCGCGGGTGCATGCAGTCGCGTCGGGCCAGGATTTTCCGGGCAATGCCGGGAAGAGCATACCGTGCAGCTCGCCGATATCGGTTTTGAGCGTTTCGACGGTCAGGCCATTGAGCGAGGTTATCGGCAATGCGACCAGGATGCCGGCCGCAGCCAGGTGGCGCAGGAATGCCGCTTCGGCCAGCCAGTAGTCGACGGTGCGCTCCTCCGCATGGTTGAAGCGTAAAAAGTACCGCTGCCCGCCTGCTTCAACGGTGAAGAGACAATTCGCGCTGACGCGGAAGAAGCGCGCCGGGCCATGCTCGGTAAACCACCGCCCGATCAGCGCATCGGCCAGCGGGCTTTCGTCCCGCGGGGTACAGGTGAGCATGATGGCGCTCATGGTGCTCAACTTCATCATTGGCGGAAGACCCCCCACCTTTGTTATCGTTGAGGCAGGGACGATTGCTCAACGATCTCACCGCGAGCGCGCAAATTCTTCTATTGTCGTCAACTCGTGCAATGAATAATCCAATGTAAGTAGATCGAAGCAAAAAGGAATGTTATAATAAGGTGCTTACCAAACGCTCGGTCCCGGCTCGGTCACTATGCATACCACAACGCCGTGTAAACATCATACGGATACCGCTGCCGTCGGACGCTGCACCGGATGCGCGGAAGCCTTTTGCGCCGACTGCCTGGTCGAGGTTCACCACCGATATTACTGCGCGGAATGTAAATGGCTGCCGGTGAACACGAAGGTGTTTCACGAAGAGGCGACCGAACCATCCCCTGAAGCGAATCTCGCCTTTGGATTGGCCATCTTCGGTGTGGTGGTCTCCCTGCTGCTGGCGGCTTCCGGGTATATCCATTATGCCGCATTTCTCATCCCGATCCTCACCATCAGCACCGCCAATCACGCCCGCCAGCGCATGAAGGAGCACCCGCAGTATACCGGATTCGGCAAGATGCTTGCGGCCATGCTGTTATCCATTATCTCCCTGCTGGTCTGCGGCGCCATCGGTCTCGCCGTTCTGCAAAATCCCAATTGACGCTCAAGGTAAACGCTGGAGATGCACGATGAAGTCGCTGTGCCCAATTTGCCGGAGATCGCTTGAAAAGTCGGACGAAAGGCATGCGTTCTGTCCGGTGGATGGAAAGCACTTTCACATTCTCTATACCAAACCTAGCGAGGAACTCATCCCAAAAACCCGGATCGGCTCGAACGCCATCAAGCCGGTCAGCGTCACGCCCTGCGTGAACCATCCCAATAACCGGGCGGTGTTCCGCTGCAAGGCCTGCCAGGCCGACATTTGCCTCCTGTGCGAATACCCATTCGGAGAAGGCGTCAGCTTGTGCCCGTCCTGCGTTGCCAGGCAGACGGTCGACATCGGCGCGGGGCGGAAGAAACTGCTGGCCTCCTCGCTGTTCGCCGCGGCCATTGCCACGCTCTGTGCGGTTGCCTACATCGCCACACAGATGCTGAAGGGTCCGGATCTCTTTATGCCGGCGTATACCATCGGCGTCCTCAGTTCCACCGTCGGCATGGGCCTGGCGGTGGCCACCATCGAGCGAAACGTGAAGAATATTGCGTTCGCCTGGGTGGCGATCGTCTGGAATGCCGTGCTGTCGATACCGCTGGTCATTTATACGATATACGTATTGCTCACCTGATCGGCCTTATACCTCGTCAAAGGGGACAACCATGGATCTCTCGATCAGTGCTGCGTCCGGACAGACGCTCACCCTCTATACGGGTGCGGTACGTTTTACCGACATCGGCAATCAGATCAATCAACACATGTATTTCGATATGATCGACAGCGTGCTGCTTTCCGACGACAACGTGCTCTACCTGCAGTTGAAATTCGAATTCTACGGCATTGCCGTCGATCCGCAGAATGCCGCGCATCGCGCCGTCATCGATACCCTGTTGGATAATATCTACGCCGTGACGGGACAGCGGAAACCGCCGGAGCTTGCCGCGGAGCAGTGTTTTTCACAGGCGCCGCCACCGGATAGCGAGCCGGGCGAAGATCGGCATACGGAACAGGGGGAATCAGCGTCCCGCAGCGGGTGATCGACCCGGGCGCCAGGTGAATAGCAATCGCTGTGCTGATGCACTCGTGGAACGCAGTATGACAAGGCCGCTGGTGTGACATTACAACGGGCGGCATCGCGCAGGGTGCACGCATATCAACAAGGAACCGCCCAGCCTCGCATTGAATCAAGCGGTAAAGGAGACCACCATGCCATTCACCTTACCCCTGGGCGCCAGCGCCCCGGATTTCTGCCTGCCTGCCACTGACGGGAAATGTTACTCGCTCAAGGACTTCGCCGGCGCCAGGGTGCTGGTGATCTTCTTCACCTGCAACCACTGCCCGTTTGTCACCGGTTCCAACGCGGTGACCCGCCACACGGCGGAGCAGTTCAAGGAGCAGGACGTCGTCTTCGTGGGCATTAATTCCAACTCGATCCTCGTGCATGCGGGAGATTCCTTTAAGCAGATGATTGCTGAGATGGAGCAGGAGCAGTTCCCGTGGACATATCTGCGCGACGAGAGCCAGGCGACCGCTCTCGCTTACGGGGCACTGCGTACCCCGCACTTCTACGTCTTCGACGCGCAGCGCACGCTGGTCTACTCCGGCCGCGGCGTCGATAACCCGCGCGAGGCGGAGAAGAGCACCGTCAACGATCTCGACAATGCGCTGGCCGAACTGCTGGCCGGCAAGCCCATCACCACCCCGCTGACCAACCCCATCGGCTGCAACGTGAAGTGGGAAGGCGAGGATCAGCACTGGATGCCGGCGGACGCGTGCGACCTGGTGTAACGATTGCACTGATTGGCGGCCACCTTTCCGGTGGCCGCCGGCAGCGTTCGACTCACGATTTCTCCGCGAGGATCGCATATGAGGGCAAGGCGCGATTTTCCCCTCTCGATGCAACCGACCGGAGCACATCGACCTGGCTGCCCAGCAACTCCAGCAGCTTTTCGGGCATGTTCGAGGCTTCGGCGTCCGCGATCGACAACCACAGACAATTATCAATCTCCCACTCGCCGTCCTGCAGTTGCGCGGTATCGGGAATGAATTCCGTGGAGACGTTCCAGCCGGTCTCCTGGAGCAGTGGTGTGAGCCTGGTGCGTGAAAATGGCGTGAGCACGTTGCTGGCAGTATCGAGGTGGTAGGCGGCGACCTGTCCCTGGATCAGCACGGCGAGCAGATGGGCGATCTGGTCCGGCGCGCGCGGCTCCGGATCCCATTCCGCAAAGCACAGGCGGCGTGCCCATGGGCGGACGCGGAGGAGCAGCCGGCGCAGGTGATCCAGGGAGGGGAAGTACCAGGAGCAGTGCGCCAGGACGACGTAATCAAATTCATCCTCCCGGAACGCGACGGCCGGGTCCATGACATCGTATTGGAAATGGAATTCGATGCGCCGTCCCAGCGGCATGCGCCGCAGATGATCCGCTGATTGGCCCAGCGAAATGGGGGTGCCGTAGTCCGCGGGGGCGATATCTACCGCCGTCACGTGGCCGCTGTCCCCCACGGCGTGCGCCAACGCCGCGGTCATGTCACCCTGTCCACAGCCAATCTCCAGCACCCGCGCCCCGGGGGGAATCTGCCACCCCTCGACCAACTGCATCCGATAATACGTTTGTGCAAGTTGTATCTCGGGGTGAGACGTTTTCAATAGCATTTGTCCGGCAACGCTTTCAGCATCGCCTATGGTGACCATGAAGGTTCTCCTCCGCAGGGTAACACTATCTCAGGATTTTGCTCGGTGGCGGCTCGGAGACGCGGGCCCTCTCCCCCCAGCCCCCTCACCCAGCATTGGGAGAGGGGGCTGGTAATGCTGTCCATCCTGGCCAGCAGTGGGGAGAGGGCCCGCGTTTCCGAGCCGCCACCGAGCAAAAGTCCTGTTTCTGTAATTGATGCTGGACTCATCCCCACAACGCGTTTAGCGTGGCGACCGTTTCCTCCACGAGCTGCTGCCCGCCTTCCGGTCCTACCTCGTTGCAATACAGGCAGGCGCTGTAGCTTTCGCCGGCGACGGCTTTCTCCGTCGCCAGGTAGGAGGTCGGGCCGCCGGCGGCGAGCTGCACCAGGAAGGTCTGCAGCGCCGGGCTGCGGGCGACCATGCGCAGGCCGTAGTCGAGGAACAGCTCGAAGGGGTTGCTGGCGAAGGCGATGTCGCCCAGGCGGATGACGTGCAGCTCCATCGGCAGGGTCGGATTTTGCTGCTGTTCTTCAAAGCGCTGCATGATGCGACGGCAGCGGAACTTGCGGGCATGCAGGACGCTGGCCTGTTCCATGTAGTTGTCGCCCGCGGCGGGCGTGATCGCCTCGAGCGCGGCCAGGCCGTCCTTCGCGTCGCGGTATTCGTCTTCGGTGATGAATCGCCGGGTCAGGTCGATGTTGCGGGCCACATGCTTCAGCTCGACCTGCTCCCGACGGTCGTTTTGCGCCCAGGCGAGGGTTTCGTCGAAGGCTGCCGCCAATCGCATGGCAATCTCCTGCCGGGCGGTGCAGCCTTTCAGCTGCAGCATGCGGGCTTCCGCCGCCTTGTTATACATCGCATGCGGGGAGAGGTCGCCGGCGGGCGCGCAGAGCGGCAGTACAAAGAGGCCGTCGCCGTGCCGCTTGCGCAGCTCCTGCCGCGCCTCGTGCCAGAAATCGGCGGAGATGACATCCATGCCCTCGGTCTCCTGCGAGGTGCACGGCAGGTTGTAGACCGCGCCGGTGAGCTGCCCCTCCGGGTCGAAGGTGAAGAGCAGGTTAAGGCCGTGCTCCACGTAGCCTTCCAGCTCGCTGAATTGCGGGTCGTTCGTGTTGCCATACATGCGGGCGAATTTTTCCGTCTTCGTGCCCGGCGAATCGTCGAAGCCCGGCCGTTTGGACAGGTCATCGAAGTAGACGGCGCGGCGGTTGTGGCCGATGACGGCGTAGCCGTTGCCCCAGCACACGGAGCCCGGTTTTCGGTTTTGCCAGCTCTCGGTTACCGCCTCGACGATGCGCTCGGCGAGGAACTCTTTGAATTCGGCGGCGGTCATCACTCCCGGCGGCACCGGCGGATGCCAGACGCCGATGGGGTCGGGCGCGGTGTGGGTGTGGGTCACGCTGATGACCAGCTTCTCCGCCGGGAACTCCGGCAGTCGCACGCTCAGCTTCTGCCGGCAGGATGCCAGCACGTCGTTGGGCACCTGCACCATGTCGCACGATACCCAGGTGAACGCGTCGTCGCCCGCGGACAGGCTGAGCGCGGTGACCGTCACCGGGTCCAGCACCTCTTTGGCGATCCGCATGTGAAACTGACCGCAAAGGTTCACCGGGCGGTCCGGGGTGATGTCCCGCGACGCCCAGCCGATGAGCAGTTGATTGGATTGAGGCATGATTAGACTCCCTGTTGCGAATACCGTTATTACAATACAGGAACAGGCGTCGTATTTCCTCCTGCCGGGCTTCTGAAATACGGCGCCTGCCGGTATGGCTTATTCAGTTTTTACGCGCGGAACAACGTCTCGGCAAACTCCAACAATTTCATCATCCCCGAAACGGTGGCGGCATCCAGGGAGCTCCAGCACAGGTTGGGGTAGAACGGGCAGATCCGGCGGCATGCGGCCTTTACGGCATTCCGACCGGGAAGCATCTGCTTATTTTCCCATTATCTGACGGATCTTCTTGCCGCGCTCCTCCGGTGACAATTTGTTGAACTGAGCACGCTCTTCCGGGGTCAAACTGTTCCACCAGGTTGCAAAAGGCGCTTGGCGATTTGCAGTTGATTGGGGATCAGATTGTGGTGTCGTTGAGGTTGGCCCGGATGTGGTCCCGGACTGCGCCGTTGTGGTTTGGCCGGTTCTCTGCGTGGCGCGCGTGGTCGGTGGTGATGTCACCGGCGCCAGCGTGGTGGGGGATGCCGCTTTTTTGCACCCGCACAGCGCCAGCAGGCCGATACCCAGGCCCAGGATTATCCAGCGAAATTGCCTCATGCCCATTACCTCCACTACCCCTAATAATACCACAGAAGCGATGAGGATGTTGCCAATCGTCATGCCGGAGACGGTAGCAACGGCGACTTTCTTGTTGCCGTCGCCAACGTGCAGGATCTGCTGGTGCTGCTGCTGGTCAGTTCAGCAATGACTGGCCACATCATTCCAACTCCAGGCGGGCGACACCGCCTTGCGGGAGGAGAACGCCCACCTGCGCGATGAACTCGCCAAGAAGGGCGACCCACCCTGGTGGGCCAAACGCAACATCCCGCCGCGTGACGAGCGGCCACGCCAAACACGCGCGCAGGGGTACGGCCGGACGTGCACCGCCACGCCGGATGCCATCGTGGAGCACGCCGCCGCCACCTGCCCCGACTGCGGGCACGCCCTCACCGGGGGCTGGACCTATTCCTCCCACGAGCTGATCGAATTCCCCGTCCAGCCGGTGCGCGTGGTCCGCCACGTGCGGATCGCCCGCCGCTGCGGGGCGTGTGGCCGCACGGTGATCCCGCGCCGCGACCCGGCGGCGGAAGGGGCGGTGGGCCGGTCCCGCTTCAACGCCCGCTTCCACGCGGTGGTGGCCTACTGGCACACGCTCAGCCGCCTTCCGTTGCGCCATATCCAGCAGGGGCTGCGGCTCCTCTATCAGGTACACGTGTCGCTGGGTGAACTCCGCGCGGTGCTCGACACGGTGCCCGTCTGCTGCCCACGAAGAACCCATCATTGCTGGCCAGACGCCGGGTGAACTTGCGAGGATATGACTCGGAAATTGCGTTCACCGACCACCATATCGGTCTTTTTCTCGATGCGCTGAAGCGCGCAGGGTTGTATGACGACGCGCTGATTCTCTTCTTTTCGGACCACGGCGAGGAATTCCTGGATCATGGTCGCTTCGGCCACCAGAAGACCGTCTACGAAGAGGTGATTCAGGTGCCGTTGATCGTCAAACTGCCGCGACAGCATGGGGGTAAAATCATCCGGGGCACATTTCCGCTGGTTGATGTCTACCCGTCGCTGCTGGCGATCGATTCGACGGCACTCGATCTTGCTGGGGAGGCCTCCCCATTCGACTCCCTGGTGCGCAGCAAAGACAAGCCCCTGTATAGCTCGACGGTCAACGGGGTGCAATCGGTTCGCGTTGCGTCTCGCGACCTTACCGCCGATCCGTTGGAACAATCCAATTTGTTGAAGACGACTCCGAAGGATTCCGCCGCGCTGGCCGCTCTGCTCGAGGAGCATGAGTCAGCACAGCTCACAAATCTTCCGAACGTTCTCCACCTTTTCAGATCCGACCGGGGTGACGATCCAACCGTGATCACGGACAAGGCCCTTATCGAGCGCTTGAAATCTCTCGGTTACGCAAATCCGGGGACTAATCGATAACGCGAAGTATGGGTATCACCGTACGACTTCACGCTGGCGATGCCTGTCAGAACTGGGAGTTGGGAGATAAAAAGAAATACCGCCCGGAGGCGGTTTTGAAAAATAGGTCTGGTGATGCAAGAGTGCCTGGGATCGAGGGGTCACCATGGGAATTGGGACAAGTGCTCTACCGCGAGGGAGTCGAGTTGATGCTATAGTCCAGAGCAGTTTGTGACAACTTCACTTCACATCCCAAGCAAAACAACTAATGCCGTCGTGGTAAATGATGCGGGTAACGCGGTAGGTGTTTCGCATACTAAACAACCCGAATAAACCACCATCATGTTCGCCGGGATGGAGATAATAATTTTGCATTGGCGCTTCCGATTGTCCCATGTAGTCACGATTGCCGACTTCGCCATCCGCCGTTTGGATGAAGATCGCAAATGCACCCGTATAGGCTGGCGTCTGTCCTACATTAACGACCGTGTAGCCGGGAACCGCGACGTAGCCAGATGTTGGAGAGAACTCCTTAATGCGAAAAGTCGGGGTAACCTGAACTCGACCGTCAGATTGCATCGATGGTTTTACAATATGTTGCTGCTGAAGCAACTGCTGCGAGTAGACTCCATTCGTCTTAAGAAAACTTTGTGATAACGTCACATCAGATTTACCAACAGTAACAGACCAATTTAGCAGCTCTGCCAAGGGTCGTAATGGCACATACGGGTACATCATTGGTTTGCTATTGCGTGGCCATTGTGGTGTGATAGAGACCAGCCGCGGTGCGATTGCGAGCGAAATCGTCTGTCCATTTGTCAATAGCCGCCCCATCTAAGCCACCCTTAGCCGGTGCCCTAAGCCACTGAGTGTCGGCGAACCTAAGCCAGTCATGTGCGGCCAACCTAAGCCACCCTTAGCCGGCGGACCTAAGC
>Ga0172369_10000518_pt1 | contig 57593 bp, 52 predicted proteins | sample LakKiv25m_FD_114539 | JGI IMG/M metagenome (GOLD analysis project Ga0172369, IMG submission 114539) | Freshwater microbial communities from Kabuno Bay, South-Kivu, Congo - kab_022012_11.25m | ecosystem: Environmental > Aquatic > Freshwater > Lake | place: Democratic Republic of the Congo...
AATTATAGTTTATGTTGCGTTAAGATTTTTGCTATAAAGAAATTTAAGGAGTATAGGCTAAATGAAGATAGGGACTTTGCCAATTGCCACTAAAAAAAGCATTGACTCAACAGCTCTGTTTGTAAAAAATAAAACAACTAAAACCAAAGCTATCTTTATATATTTTAAATCTTTTTTAAATGTTATCATACATAATTAAAAGTATAACATATGCTCTTAAATTTGTCAAGATTATCTGAAACTAAACAACTTGACAATCTAACAATGTCAGTTTTGTCAAGTTGTTGGAAGAAAAGCTACCGGATAAAAAATTCCATCAGCTCATGGCCTTTGTCTATGCGGAATTTGGAAAGGCGGGCTTCTTTCTCGTTAAAATGTTTGATTACCCCTTGCTCAATATCGGTGCCGTACATTGCAAAACAAACATAATCCCTGGAATGAGTCTTTAAAGCAATGGGCGTGGCGTGGTCTGGCAAAACCAGCATTCTAAATTCTTCATTACCAGACTTAAAATGGTTTAAGATAGTCCCTACCACAAACTTATCAAACTTCTCTACTGCTTTAATCTTTTCTCTTAGATCTCCGTTATGCCCTGCTTCATCAGGAGCTTCCACGTGGACAAATACAAAGTCTTTATCCTTCAATGAGTCGATAGCATACTCTGCTTTACCAAGATAGTTGGTATCATAATATCCCGTAGCCCCGGGCACATCTATAACATCAAGACCTATAATCCTGCCTATGCCTTTTATAAGGTCAACCGCTGATATAATAGAACCTTCTACATGATAAAGTTTTGAAAATTTAGGCATAAAAGGTTTTACGCCCTGGCCCCACAGCCATATCATATTCGCAGGATTCTCTTTTAAGTCAATCCTCACTCTGTTTACCTCATGGTCAGATAGAACATTTATAGATTCACTTATTAATCTTTTTAACACTTCCGCCTGGGGCGTCTTTGCAGGCAAAAATCTGTGAATTTCCTTACCCGCTATATCGTGAGGCGGCGCACATCTTGTCTTTACAAAACTTTCCTGCTCTTCCTTATCCCTGCATTTGAATACCACAAGGTGCCTGTAACTTACGCCTGGATAAAATTTTATATCTTGTGTGCCTAATCTGGAATTTAATTCTTCTATTATAGCCCTAGCTTCTTCGTTCGATATATGGCCAGCGCTATAATCTGCCATTTTATCGTCTGAAATAGTCACCAGGTTACACCTGAAAGCAACCTCGTCATCTTGCAGATCAATACCCATGTTTGCCGCTTCCAGCGGGCCGCGCCCGGTATAATATTTCTTTGGATTATACCCCAGTATGGAAAGATTTGCCACATCGCTTGCAGGCAGCATCCTCGTCGGAATCATATTAGTAAGGCCGACCTTGCCTTTTTCAGCTATAAGATCCATATTGGGAATCTTGGCCGCTTCAAGCACGGTTTTACCGCCAAGATCTTCAATAGGCCTGTCACCCATTCCATCTCCAACCAAAATAATATATTTCATAGATATCTCCCAAATTCGCCTAGACGGATTTGATCCCAGGTATCGCCACCGAAGGTGGCGGACGAGGGGTTTTATATTTTACGTTTTACTATCTTTCCTTTTTTATACGCCTTCATAAACGCTTCTACTATGTCAGCGTCAAACTGTGTGCCAGACTTGTTTTTTAACTCATTTAAAGCAGTCTCTTCAGGCAAAGCCTTCCTGTAAGGCCTGTCTGATGTCATTGCGTGATAAGCATCCACTACGCTGATGATTCGCGCTTCAATAGGTATATCTTCGCCTCTAAGCCCATCAGGATAGCCTGTACCGTCACACTTTTCCTGATGATGCCTTATAATCCTTCCCACTTTTTTCAATTTTTCAATCGGCTCGAGTATCCTGGCGCCTATTTCGGTATGCTGCTTCATTATTTCAAATTCCTCCGGCGTAAGGTTGGAAACCTTATGAAGCAGGGCGTCAGGCACGCCTATTTTCCCTATATCGTGGAGCAAAAGAGCTGTTTTCAGTTCCTCCATGTCTATATCCATCTTTACCGAATCCATAAGTTCTTCCGCTACTATCATCCCATATTTAGTTACTTCTTCTAAATGACCACGGGTATAAGCGTCTTTTTCATCAACTGTCTTCGCAAGTGCCAAGATTGTTTGAAAATAACTCTCTTTCTCTTTTTCTCTCAGTTTTTGCAGTTCTAATAAATTCTTCGTATTTTCTATTACGATCGCCACTTCGTTAGAAATTGTCAGCAATAATTCCAATTCTTCGCTCGTATACAAATCCCCGGATATCTTATTGCCTAAAATCAGAAATCCTATAAGTTTTTCTTTATTAAAACTCGGCACGCAAGCCACGCATCCAAGCTTATCCAATTCACATTTTAAATCAGGCAGATTGGCAAAATCATTTTTGTTATATAAAAATCCAGTGCGCATATTCTTCAGCCATGTTATCAACGCGTGACCCTCGCTTATCCTGTATCCTTTTTGTACAGCGCTTTCTTCTCCCCGCTTGCTTCTTAAAATAAATACCTTATCATTTTCGTCATAGTGAAATATGCAGGCGCTTTTCAACTTCATATGTTTTTTTACTACATACACAATAAGATACAACAGTTTACGGGTATCGGTTATAAGCACCATGCCCTTAGAGGCTTCTAATAGCGTTTTATGATAGTTATAAAATTGCTCGTTTGCAGTTTCTGCACTCTTATATAAACCATGCTCCATTGCTGTCTGACGGACAATCCTGCCAAGCCTGTCCATTTCTTCAGAACTGACGATAGCAGCCACTGGATCGAACAGGCCTCCTACAAATGAGGTATAACCGCTCCCGGCAAGATCTCTTCTAGTGTCATGAGAAAAGCCGTATAATATTATATCTTTGGCGGGATTCTTCATATTTAAAATCTTATCGCTCAACTTATACAGCCTGAACACGCTTATGTCGCTCAACACGATATCCGGCTTGAATTCTTCTAATTTTTCCAGCGTCTCGTTCTCGGTAAACGCCGCTGCCATCTGATACCTGCCTTTCGAGCGTTTCAAATCGCGGAAATATGCTAATTTCGGGCTATACGTTATCTCGTTTGGCTCTATAAAAAGAAGCTTTGCCCTGGCTAACGTATCATTATCCACAATCATAGCGGCATCTTTTCTGCTGCCTTCTTTTCCCACCAGCACAGACTCTATAACCGTTATAAGCGTTTTTACAGAAAAAGGCTTCGTCAGAAACGCGTCGCATCCTATTCTTTCCGCTTCTTCCTTACATCCTTCCGAAAAGCCTGTTAATATGACTACCTTTGCGTCTTTATATGCTTTCCTCACTTCTTTTAAAATTTCTATACCGCTCATTTCCGGCATCTGTATATCCAACAAAATAAGGCCGATGCCGGGCTGATTCAGAAAACCCATTGCCTCGCGGCCGTTAAATGCGGCCAGCACTTCATAGCCCTTTGATACAAAAAACTCCCTAAGGACCAATGCTATATCTTTTTCATCGTCTACTATCAATATCTTATTTCTCATTCTCGGACTCCTCTACATGAAAATTTTTGCATAATCTTTTCAGGATATCCCCTATCTCCAGGGCATTTTCTTCCATACCGCTCATAACCTTAATAAGCCGTATTTTTTCCTCTTCTATTTTTTCCGGATTAATGCTATTTTTTTCCAGATAGTATTTTGCCATGCCGGCATGGGTTGTGATTTTATTAAGCAAATTATTTATATTGTGAAAATCATTTTTTACCGCAGTACCCGGGATTTCTTCCATTTATTTTACCTCCAGGAGATTCTTGATAGCCTCTGACAAGCTTCTCAGGGACGCAGGTTTGCTTAAAAATGCGTTGGCACCAAATGAGAAACAGCTCTTTTTTGTTTCTTCCTCTTCGCCAAACCCGGATGATATAATAACCTTTAGATCAGGCTTTAGCATTTTTGCCGCCCTTAAAACCTGTATACCTGTAAGCCCTTCTTTTAAATGCAGGTCCAGAAGCAGTAAATCGGGTTCATGATTTCTTAATAACTCCAGCCCATTAGAGCTATTAAGGGATGTAAAAACGTCATATCCTGAAATCCTCAAAAAATCCCCTATATTTTTCAATAGCGCTTCTTCGTCGTCGATAATCAAGATCTTGCGGCCTGATTTAATTTCCATGAGATTTCTCCTTATTTACAGGTAGCTTTATGGTAAATGTTGCGCCTTTCTCATATTCAGAATCGCAGGCAATAGTGCCTTTATGCATCTCTATAAAATCCCTTATAACACACAAGCCTAAGCCTGTTCCTTTATTGGATGTAGCCTTTGTAGTAAAATAAGGCGTGAATAGTTTCCTTTGATTCTCCTTTGTAAGGCCTATGCCATTATCTCTGACCTGAGCCACTATCATATGATCTTCCCGGGCAAGCGTAACTTCTATCTCCCCCTGAAACAATGGATTGGTTTGGCTTACAATACGCGCCTTATCCTGTATTGCATCATAAGCATTGTCTATTAAGTTATAAAAAGCGTCCTGTAACAACGCCTCGCTTGCAAAGATATTAAGCGTTTCATTTGAAGAAATTATATTAAATTTCAGCTCTTTTGCTTTATCAAGGCCTGAGCAGGAACGGCTTATCATGACAAGCTTATAGGTATTTTCAATTAAGCTGACCAGGTTAAATTCCTGGAATTCAACCTTTGCTTTTGCCCTTTTTAATATTGCGGATGTTATTTCCTTGCCTTTATATACCTCGTTATCTATTAATTCCAGCGCCGCCTTTGCATCTCTTAAAAGAACTTTCGCGTTATCATCCTGATAGGCTTCTATGTTAAAATTTTCTATCTTGAAAAGTAAAAGCTCCACCGAAGAACTTATGGACGCCAGGCGGTTATTAAACTGGTGCGATGCTCCCGGAGCCATATCAGCAAGGGCCTCTCTCTTGGACCTTTCAACAATCGTTGAAACCTCTTTCTGGTGAAACTGAGCGTTTTCAATCGCAAGAGCAGCTTCGTTGGACAAGACCATTAATAAATTAAGGTCCTCCTGCGTAAAAGGAATATTCCCTCTCCTGTCAGATAAAACCAAAAAACCTATAAGGGTATTTCTTAGAAAGCACGGTATTGCTGTATTTATCTTGAACTCCGATAAATCCGAAAAAAGCTTTTTTATCTTTGGCGTAGATGCGGTTGGCGTATAAAGTAAAAGCTCTTCCGCTACAACAGGTAGTTTCTTTAAATACAGATATTCGGCCAGATAGCTATTAACTTTGAACTCTGAAGGTAATTCGACATTTTCTCCGCTCTGCCAGGAACTGCTCAATATATATTTTTCGTTCTGCTTGTCAAATAAATATATGGCTGCAAACCTGAGCTTCATGACCTTGACTAAATAATGCACCATAAGCTTCAAGAGGACGTTCAGGTTAGTAAACCTGAGCATATTATGCGAAAGCCGCCTTAATGCCTCGTGTGACTTAAATTCCTTTGCCCTTAACCGCGATTCAAGCTTTCTCTGTAATCTCATATAAATAAATGGTCCAGCGCTGGCAAGAATAACACCCGTTAAAAGCGGGATTATCCACCAATGAGAAAATTTATTAGAAATATGCGGCTTTATTATACCTCCTACTAAAAAAGGAATAACCAGAACAATCGTATAAACAAAAGCAAATATGCCTGCGCGGGTAATGGCAATATTGACATTCATAATACGATGTTTAACAATTGTATAGCTTATTATCATGAGTCCTATACCAACAAGAGTAAAACCGAAAAAAGGATAGAATTCTATGCCGTAGTTTGGGATAGCGTCTAGCATACCAAAAGAAGCAATAATATAAGCGATAAAAATATATTTTAATTTATTATATTCTATTGCAGAACGGGCTCTTTGAATCTTGGCAAATTTATATATTTTAAAAAAACAATGCAAAAAAAGTATAACAAACCATGCCAGATAAAAATTATGCAAGAAGCCCACTTTTGTTTGATAGCCCCAAAAAAAATTGCTAACCCCTGTTACCAGTTTATTTGTAAAAAATAAGCACCAAAGAAAAATAAAACTTAGACTATAGTGTAAAATTATATATATTCTGTTTTTCTGGAGTCGCAAAAGCTTTGATGTAAAATGATAAAAAAAAGCAGGCAGAAATATAACGCCTACATAAACTACTCTACACCACAATAACGCAACATCTATGTCTCTAGTATTGTAAACAATTACATATCCAAAAAGCCAAACAGCAACGCACATCCATTCTGCTGCAAAGGTAATGTTAAGTAAAGACTTTGTGTTTTTAATAAATACAAACAGTCCGCTTAAAAAAAATAAAACAAACACTATTAAAGGAGGTATTGAATAAATGTTCATATGATTCCGCTTAAATTTGTATAAATTTTTTTAAAGTGACTTGCAATCTTGAATCTATTCTCTTTACTGTACACTTCCTGATAGACTTTTAGAATCCCATCTTGCAGATCTTTTGAAGACATTCTTTTAGGAATAAAATTGACGTCCAAAAAAGAATACCTGTCCCAATTACCTTCCGGCAAAAGCCTCTTTTCTCTATCCAATCTTTCCCTTAGCCTTGTTCCAGGCAAAGGAGTTAAAACTGTGATTTGTGCTGCATAGAAATTATTGTTAACTATAAAATCAGACGTCTTTTTAAAAACAGATGCGTCATCGCTGTCAAGCCCTAATATAAAAGCGCCTTGAACCCCTATGCCATAGGATTGAATCTTTTCTACATAAGCTGCGTAATTGTCCAACTGTTTGCATTTCCATCCATATCTATCGATCGTAGACAGGCCTTTCTTGGATAAACTTTCAAAACCTATAAAAAGAATCATACAGCCTGCTTTTCTTAATAATTTTAAAAAACTCTCGTCTTTAGCTACTGAAATATCAGTAGAAGCAGCCCATCTTATTTTTAAAGGTATCAATCTTTTGATTAATTCTACGACATACTTCCTGTCTATAAACATATTGTCATCAGAAAAATTTATCTGCGGATTTTTCCAGATCTTTTTAATAACTTTTATTTCTTTTATAACCTGCTCTATGGTTTTATGCCTAAATTTTATGCCAAATATCTTGGATGCTGCGCAAAACTCGCAATCAAACGGGCAACCTCTGCTGGCCTGTAACCATATAACCTTATAGTCTTTGGGATTAAGCAAATCATAACGAGGTATTGGGGATTTTCTAAGATTGAATAGATTTCTGGTAGAATAAAAAGGCTTTATTTTATTGTCTAAAAAATCGTTCAACAGTTGTGGCCAAAGCCCTTCCCCTTCGCCTATTACTACACTATCTGCGTGCATTTTTGCTTCATGAGGAATAATTGTTGCATGAATCCCGCCAATTATAACCTTACATCCTCTCTTCCTAAATTCATCCGCAATCTCATATGCCCTGGTAGCTTGTTGAGTAATGGTTGTTATAGCAACCAGGTCATAATATTTTTCAAAATCTATGCCATTAAGATTTAGATTTTCGTCTATAAGTTCAACATGAAATCTTTTTGGTGTTAATGCAGCTATAACTAACAAACCTAGATTAAAACCAGCCCATAGACTGAAATGCGGCGAAAGTAATTTTGAACCATTTTTTACTTTTGCGTTTTCCCAAAATTGCAAAAGCCTTGGTTCGTTGCTAAAAAGTCTGCCTTTAGGTGATATTAACGCTATTTTCATAATTTTATTTCACGATTGATATATTTGACATCTGCACAGTATTTAAACAACCTGCGTAATAACTTCCTATTAATAACAGGCCAGGCAAAATTAGCTCTATTAACAGCCTGCTTAAAATTAGTAGCATCAAACATTACCTCTTTATGATTTAAGTACGGCAGATATGGTTCTATGACTTTTCTTTTAAAGCCTCTCAATTTTCTGAAATTAAACTTATCTTTAGGGGTTATTTTTGGTTTTTTAAAACCGAAATAAGAGCTGGCCATATTTAGCAAAAAATTAATGGCTATACTGTTAGGATTAGTTAAGTGATAATTTTTGTTATCATTTTTTCTGTCAGATGATATCAGGTATATTGCCTTGGCTACATAATCAACAGGAACCAGATTGTATTCAAGATATGGGTTAGCCGGGATCTCCTCAAATATGTCCATGGAAAAAATATGCAGTGGCCTATAAAAAATCTGGAAATCAGATGCCTCTCCTGTAACAGAATCTCCTACTATAACGCTCGGCCTGTAGATAGATGCCAGGAGGCCTTTTTTTCTGTACTTATTTATGAGTTTTTCTGCCTCAAATTTGGTTTCTTCATAAGTATTATTGAACATTTGACGCATATCCAGAGAATTTTCATACAGCGCTCCACCCTTATTGCCCATTATGGCTACTGTGCTTATATAATGGAAAGATATAAACTGGCCTTTCTTTTTGCATCTCATGGCAAAATCTAAAACATTCTTAGTGCCAGTTACGTTTATCTTCCTAATAACCGGCATAGGTACATTAAAATCGCACAAAGCAGCTGAATGATAAATTAAATTTATCTTTCCGAACAACTCTCTTATCTGGCTTTTTTTCATCCCAAGGTTTTTCTCTATTATATCGCCCTTTACCACCTCAAGCCTAGAATGTATTTTTTTTATTTTCTTCCCGTTATAACTTTTGTTTATCAACTCATTTATCCTTTCCTTTACCGTCTTACGCGAGTTCTGGCGCACAAGAAGATACAGTTTAGAATCTGTTTCGTCTAACAGATTCTTAACCAGCCTCCACCCTAAAAATCCTGCCCCGCCTGTTATGAATATATTTGCCATGTCAGTTCTTCCTGATTAATATCTTTTTCGGTATTTTATATATAGCAATTTTTTCACTGCAAAATGCCTTTACCTCTTTCTCTGTGATTTCTTTTTTTGAAGACACATCTATTTCCGCGAGTATCCTATTGCCCCACAATTCATCCTCTACAATACTCAACCTGACATCCCGCGCGCCCGGAAATGAATTTAAAACATCTTTTACTTCGTTTAAATCAACGTTATTGCCGCCTACTTTTATAATATCCTTTTTTAAGCCCTTAAAATAGGCATATCCTTCTTCATCTACATAACCAAAATCGCCTGTATAAAACCAGCCGTCTTTTAAATATTCTTTATTCTCGCCGTTTCCATTATAATAACCTTTCATTACTGTCGGTCCGCCTACGACTATCTCGCCGTCGACAATCTTGACCTTTACCTCATGGCCTGGTATACCTAACGACCCTGCCTTGTTCCTTGAATGAGGATTGCACATTATCGGCATTGTCTCTGTTAAGCCATAACCCTGCAATAGTTCTATATTCATCTTTTCTTTTACCTCTCTATGAATATTTTCCTGTAAATAGCTCCCCCCTGTTATACCGTATTTAAGGCTGGATATGTCAAAACGGCCTTCTTTGTAATTCCTTAGAAGAGATATGTAAATAGTAGGCACGGCTATAATAAAATCTATCCTATGCTCTTCTATCGCTTTAAATATATGGCTTGGGATAAAGGTTTTCATTATGACTACTGTTGCGCCGCGTAAAAGCGGCACAATAACACAGCTCACTAGCGTAAAAATATGCGACATCGGAGTAACTAAAAGCGCTCGCTGGCTTGTAATAAGTTTTGTGAGCCGGATATAACCTATTGCGCCATGATGATAATTTCCATGCGTGAGCATTGCGCCTAAAGGTTTACCTAAACCGCGGTAGGTATAATTAATAGTGGCTATCTGGTTATTAGAAGCGCTAAAACTAGGCAATTTGCCCCTTCTGCCTTTCGCCATCAAATCCTTTAATTCAAACATATCATCCCCGCACTCTTCCAATGGCTCATCTATAAATATTATTAATAGGCCTTTATTTACTATAGGGGTTATTTTCTTTTTATATAGGTCATATGTGGTGATAATAATCCTGGGGCCAGAATCTTTAAAAATTTTATCCAACTCGCAAGATGTTAAATAGGTATTCAGGGGGATGCTTATCGCATTTATCCTTGCAAGGCCGTAGAAGCTGTAAATAAATTCCTTGCAATTCGGTAGGATTATAACTGCTTTATCGTTTTCTTTTATGCCTATTTTTAAAAACGCCTTTGCCAGCCTTTCTATGTTTTCCCATAACCGGGAATAAGAAACCTTTGCACTGCCTTCAATCAAGCATATCTTATCTTTCATCTTGGTTGATACCCAGTGAAGCGAGGTGCCTAAGTTCATAGTATCAGGGGCTCCTTTTTGTTTTGTGCGAAGCTATGCTCCGCTACCCCGTAACTTTTTGGAGTAACGGAGCAGGCAAAATGAGTTCCGTGCAAATCCAATAATCATTTTTTCTTTTTCAAACATTCTGTTACAAGATCCAGCAGGTCTTCGACCGTAACCACATCAAAAGCCTTTGCCTCGTCAATTACTATGCCCAGCCGCTTTTCAATCGAAGCCAGTATTTCCATAGCAGCCAGAGAATCAATGCCAAGATCGTCCCTGATAGAGGCATTTTCCCTGACTTTGCTGGGAGCCATCCTGGCAATCTGCGCGACTAATTTCTTGACGTCATTTCTCATCTTTGACGATTCGCGAACTGCTAGCATATTATTAGGCGTCATTAGAAATCCTTTCTTAATATTTATAGGTTAGGCTTAGCCCTAATATATTTACGTAACCCTTGTATTTTCCGTCTACATTAGAGGCGGTAGAAGAACCTACATCATTCGTAACATCCCTGTCCCTATATTTTAAAAATGCATAGGAAGCGTCTATCTTTACATTTTTCAACAAATATCCAGCGCCCATGGTTATGCCATGTTTATTCGCATCAGGCAACACTGGTTCAAAGTTAGCGCTTGGTATTGGGGATTGTTCGTATACAAATCCTCCTCTCAGCTCTAATTTATCCGTTGCCTGGTATTCCGCGCCTATTCCATATGCCCAGACACTTCTCCAGTCTCTTGAACCAGGATTGTCAGTATTTAAAGTATTTGATTTGAGACTGCCTGGTGTTTCATCTGGATATGTCAAAAATTCTTCTTCCACGCATGACCAATCTGTCCATTCTGCGTCTGCTTCAATTGACCATTTATTATTAAGCTTATAAGCATAGCCAAAAGCTATGCTTCTTGGAATAGTGGACTTTGATTCCATGGCAGTAGTGTAACTTGAACCTCCAAAAATAGCTGCTCCAACTCCATCCAAGCCGTTTAAACTTACCGTCCCCTTAAGCGTCAAATCAATCTCGCTTCTGTAAGAAATACCTATGCTATGTTTTTCGGAAGGCCTTAATAAAAGCCCGAAATTATACCCCCAGCTTTCGTCGCTGCCCTTTAATTGAAAATCCCCGCCAGTGCTGGACAAGGCAGCAGACACCACCCTATGTTTATTAACATCAGCTGTAAAAAAATCCAAACCTGCTCCGACTGATACATAATCATTGACCTTATAAGCAACTGTAGGATTATAATTCATCATAGTTACATTCGATTCAGTGCTGAGATATCTAGTAAAACTATCATTCGACCAGTCAGTGCTTAAACCATACGGCGAATTCGCTCCAAAGCCAAATCTTAAATTTTCATTTTTAAGCTCTGTTACAAAATATACATTAGGAAGATAAAATACCTGTTTCTGCATGTTAACATTATTCCCTGTTGCTTTAGAATCTACTGAAAACATCGGGGCTTCGTAGACATAACCTACTGTAATCTGGGAACCTTTAAGCTGAGTTAACCCGGCAGGATTATAATGCACTGCTGAAGGATTATCTGCCTGAGCCACAAAAGCAAAACCTTTGCCGGATGCTTCTGCATCCACTACTTCATTCCTGTATCCTCCTGAACCTATACCAAATGCTTTGGTACTGAAAATTACAAACAAGATAACGAAAAACGCCAGTACTGTTTTCAGCTTCCTGAACATCTAAGCACCTCCCTGGTTTTTATGCTCATTTTCATCCATCCACTTCTTAATAGAATCCCGCCTGATGCGCCAGCTTGCGCCTATTTTAAAAGCAGGTATTTTGCCGTGTTGAACATACTTATATATTGTCATAGGATGCACACCCAGATATTCTGCTATTTCCTTAACTGTCATAACTTGCTTAGCTTTAGTCATATTAGACTCCTTTATATTCCTTTAAGTCGAAGCATAGAAAAGTATAATGATTTTATTTGCTTTGTCAAGAAAGGCCATAATCTTGACACTCTGACAATGTTAGTTTTGTCAAGTTTATGAATAGCTAAATATGGGTAGTTTTAAAATTGTAGGATTAGATTAAATACTGCAGATATTACGAATAGATAGGATTATATTTCTTTTTCCGCCTCTCTGACTTCTGCTATAAAACGCTCCATTAATTCGATATTTTTCCTGCCTGGTGAAGATTCTATCCCTGAAGAGACATCTACGCCGTATGGTTTAACCTCTTTTATTACCGCATAGACATTACCTGGATTCAAGCCGCCTGATATAATAATATTCCTTCCATACTCATTTGCTATAACAGCGAGCGAACGATCAAAAGCTTCTCCTGTACCGCCGTATAACCCTTTTTTATACGCGTCCAAAATAATCGCATCAGCCGGGCAATCTTCTATTATAGCAAGGCTTTCCCTGTCTTTAACCCTTATGCCTTTTATAAGCTTTACTCCTTTTAATTTTAAACCTTTAAACCTTAAACAATACTTAACGTCTTCGTCTCCATGTATCTGTACGGCATTCAAACCGCACCGCTCAACGCATTCTTCAATAAACTCCAGCTTTTCATTAACAAAAACTCCTACCACGCTTACAAAAGGCGGCATATCCTTTATAATTTTTTCCGCTGTTTCCAATGCAACAAATCTTGGGCTATCTTTAAAAAATATAAGCCCGACTGCATCAACGCCTGCTTTTACAGCGCTATCCCTGTCTTCAACAGATGTTATCCCGCAAAACTTAACCCTTACTCTCATTTTTCATCACCTCTCTTATTCTACTTGTAATATCTCCTGATTCAAGAAACGCTCCGCCTATCAAAACCGCATTTACTCCGGTTTTCTTTATCTTTTCAATATCTTCATTGCCGGAAATACCGCTTTCGCTGATTGTTATAATCTCTTTCGGAATTTTAGGGATAAGCTTTAAGGTATTTTCTATAGACACTTCCAGGGTATCCAGGTCTCTATTGTTTACCCCTATTATCTCCGGATTACTCGATAACGCCTTCTCAAGATCAAGATCATCATGGATCTCTACAACAGAGTCCATATTAATCCTTTTCGCAAGATGCATAAAACTTTTTATCTGGTCTACTGACAAGACCCTGGCTATCAGAAGTATTGCATCTGCGCCGAAATAACGTGATTCATAAACCTGATATTCATCTATTATAAAATCCTTTCTCATGACAGGAAGGTCTACGGCGCGTTTTACTTCGTTTATATGCAAAATACTCCCGCTAAAAAACTTTTTATCCGTAAGAACTGACATAGCCTTAGCGCCCTCTTTTTTATAGATATTGGCTATGCCGGCTATGTCTAATTTTCTGAAAAAATTTCTTCCAAAAGACGGAGACTTCTTTTTTATCTCTGCGATAAGGTTCAGGCCGTCCCCGCCGGAGACAGCTTCTTTAAATGGCCGTATGCCTCTTAAAAGACGTTTCGAATCAACGAACTCCGTAATAGGCCTTTTGGATTTCCGCACTTCTATTTCTTTTCTTTTTAATACGATTATATTCTGCAGAAAATTTTTCATCCAGCCCTTCCTTCCTAATATCTACCCCAGCCCAAGGAAGGGCTGGGTTCATTTAGCTATGGTAAATTCTATCAGTTTCTCCAGCTTTTCTTTTGCCCTGCCCTCTTCTATGGACAATCTTGCTGTCTCAATGCCATCTTTAAAATCTTTTGCCATCCCTCCTGCAATTAAAGCGGCGGAAGCATTTAATAACACCACGTCTTGCCTTGGGCCTTTTTCTCCTTCCAGGATCTTTTTTACGATATCCGCGTTTTCTTCAACTGTCCCGCCTTTTATTTCGTCAAGTTCTGCCTTTTTCATGCCAAAATCCTGAGGTTTTATATAGTAACCTTTTACTTTTTTGTTCTTCAATTCGCTGACCTTGGTCTCGCCTGTTATAGTTATTTCATCCAGCGTATCAAGGCCGTGCACAACAAACGCCCTTTTAGCGCCCAAATTATTAAGCACGTTTGCCAGCTTATCGGTAAGCTCTTCTTCATATACGCCTAAAACCTGGCACGTGGCGTTTGCAGGATTTGTAAGAGGCCCAAGTATGTTGAATATAGTCCTTATTCCTATTTCTCTTCTTGGACCTATCGCAAATTTCATAGCGCTATGAAAAAGCGGCGCATATAAAAACCCTATGCCTATCTTTTCTATGCATTCTTTTACTTTTTGAGGGGAAATGTCAATGTTTACGCCGAGCGCTTTTATAACATCCGCGCTTCCGCAAACGCTGGAGACCCCGCGGTTTCCGTGTTTAGCTACTCTTAACCCGGCGCCGCTTACTACAAAAGCAACTGCCGTAGAAATATTAAAAGCATTAGTCCCGCTTCCTCCTGTCCCGCATGTATCTACGATAGTTTCCCTGGCAATGTTGATTTTGGTTGCCTTTTCCCGCATAACAATAGCAGCGCCTGTGATCTCCTCCACTGTCTCGCCTTTAAATCTCAAAGCGGTGATAAAACTCCCTATCTGAGCCTGGGTAGCAACTCCGGTCATTATCTCTTCCATACAGGAAACCATTTCTTCCCTGCTCAAGTCAAAACCATCTATTACTTTTCCAATTGCTTCTTTTATCATATAGGCCTCTCAAATTTTGTGAAACAAAATTTGATCCCGAGCCGCCCTAGTTCTTGCACTTAGCGACGAGGAACTTTTTATAATTTAATAAAATTCTTCAACAACTGCTTCCCCTGTTTTGTCAATATTGACTCAGGATGAAATTGCACTCCCCAGATTGGAAATTTTTTATGCTTAAGGCCCATTATCTCATTAGCCTTTGTCCATGCTGTAACTTGAAAAATATCAGGCAGTGATTTTTTTTCAACTATCAACGAGTGATACCTGGTTGCTTCGAATGGATTGGAAACATCTTTAAATAATGGGTCGCTATTATGGTATATCATCGACGTCTTGCCATGCATAAGGTTTTCCGCGCGAATCACATTGCCGCCAAAAACCTCGCCTATGCATTGATGGCCAAGGCATACGCCCAGTATTGGTATTTTCACGCCGAATTCTTTTATTGCCTCTTCTGAAACACCTGCCTCCCCCGGTCTTCCAGGCCCCGGAGAAACAACTATATGGTCAGGTTTTAACTTACGGATCTCTTCAATGCTTATCTTATCATTCCTGTAAACAACCAGCTTCTCTCCGAGTTCAGACAGGTACTGGACCAGGTTATAAGTAAAAGAGTCGTAATTATCTATCATCAAAATCATGCAACCTCCCTATAATGTTGACAAAACTAACATTGTCACAATGTCAACATTTTAACACAGGCCTTGTTCTGCTATTTCAATAGCTTTGATCATTGCTTTTGCTTTGTTCACTGTCTCCTGATATTCTTTGGACGGAATTGAATCTGCTACAACTCCTCCGCCTGATTGTATAAAAGCGTCCTTTCCACTGACAAGCATAGTCCTTATAGTTATACAGGTATCCATATTGCCTGAAAAGCTAAAGTACCCTACCGCTCCGGCATAATAACCTCTCCTTGTATTTTCAAGTTCGTCTATTATCTCCATGGCCCGCACCTTAGGCGCACCTGAAACAGTGCCTGCCGGAAAACACGCCCTTAAAACATCGAATGCGTTCTTGTCTTTATCCAGGATACCCTTGCAATTGCTTACAATATGCATGACATGAGAGTATCTTTCTATAAACATGAAATCCGTTACTTGCACGCTGCCTGGCTTGCAAACCCTGCCTATATCATTCCTGCCAAGATCAACCAGCATTACATGTTCCGCCCTCTCTTTTGTGTCAGCTAAAAGTTCTTTCTCGAGTTTTTTATCCTCGGCTTCATTTACGCCTCTTGGCCTTGTGCCTGCTATAGGCCTGGTCTCGACTATCCCGTTTTCGCATCTTACCAAAAGTTCCGGGGACGAGCCTACGATCTTTAAATCATCAAAATTCAGGTAATACATGTAAGGTGAGGGATTCAGAGACCTGAGAGAGCGGTAAACATCAAACGGCTCGCAATTCAGTTTAGTGTGAAATCTCTGCGACGGCACAACCTGTATTATATCCCCGGCCTTTATATATTCCTTTGCTTTTTTAACCAAGCCTTCAAATTCTTTTTCTGTAAAATTTGATTCGATTTTATGCTTTTTGCCCTTGGTTTCCTTGCCCCGAGTCCCTCGACTTCGCTCGGGATAAACTCCGTCGAGGGATATTTTTTTAATTTTTTCAGGCGCATTTAATTTTTTAATAACCTCTTCTATCTTTTTTACTGTATCATCATAAGCCTGCCCTATGCGCTTTACACTACACTCTATGCCATTATACGCATTTACCACTATCTTAACCTTATGCGTAGAATGATCAAATATCGCAAGACTGTCCGCCATCATAAACACAGAATCTGGAATCTTTAAATCATCGGGATTTTTATCAGGTATATTCTCAAAAAATCTTACCATATCATAGCCCATATAACCTACCAGTCCTCCGGAAAACCTGGGAAGGCCTTTAACCTCAGCAGCCTTGAAATCTTTCATTATCCTTTCGATTTCCATGAGCGGCTCATCTACGAAATATTTTTTAATCTTCCCTCTTATATTTAACTCCACTGAATTCGATTTGCTCTTAAATATCAGAGAAGGTTCCGTTCCTATAAATGAAAACCTCGCTATCTTTTCCTGGCCTTCAACGGACTCCAGTAGATAAGAATACTCATTGCCTGTTTTTTGAAACACAGAGACAGGTGTTAATGTATCTGCCAGGATTTCCTTATAGACAGGTACAACATTGGCTTTTTTAGATAATTTTATAAAATCTTGCTTTGACGGATAATACATACTATATTTTCCTGTAAAAACAACTTCTGTTTCCGGTATGACAGGCTACGCCATCACCCATCTGTCTTACTTTTATAAGCAACGTGTCCATATCACAATCGTAATAAATAGTTTTTACAACCTGAAAGTTCCCTGATGTTTCTCCTTTTATCCAGTATTTCTGCCTGCTCCTGGACCAAAAACATGTTTTTTTAATCTTCAATGTTTTCTTAAGAGAGCCTTTGTTCATATAAGCCAGCATCAGAACTTCTCCGGTTTTATAATCCTGTACTATTGCCGGAATCAGGCCGTCTTTATTATATTTCAAATCACGGACTTCAATCTTTCCTTGCCCTTTGCCCTTTGCCCTTTGCCCTTTCATATCCTCACTCTCACCTTTCTATTCTTCAGATACTCTTTAACTTCTCTTATCGAATATTCCTTGTAATGAAATATAGACGCTGCAAGGGCCGCATCCGCCTTGCCTTCTGCAAACGCTTCATATATATGCTCCAGGTTTCCTGCGCCGCCTGAGGCTATTATAGGAATATTCAGGCCCTCTGAAAATTTTCTCGTAAGCTCTGTATCATAACCGTCTTTTGTGCCGTCCATATCCATACTTGTAAGAAGTATCTCTCCCGCACCCATCTTTTCCACCTGATGCCCCCATTTAACTGCGTCGATACCCGTACTAGTCCTGCCGCCATGTATATAAACTTCCCATCTTCCTCTTCCGCTTCTTTTGGCGTCTATTGCAACTACAATACACTGGCTGCCAAATTTTTCGCTGGCTTTTTTTATAAGCCCGATATCCTTTACAGCAGCTGTATTTATGGAAACCTTGTCAGCGCCTGCTTTTAATAACTGCCTGATGTCTTCTAAATTTCTTATGCCGCCGCCTACGGTTAAAGGCATAAAAACAGTTTCTGCAGTTCTCTTTACGACATCCAGCATAATATTTCTTTTTTCAAAACTGGCTGTGATGTCCAAAAAAACTATTTCATCGGCTTCTTCCCTGTCATAGAACTGGGCGATTTCTACAGGATCTCCTGCGTCCTTAAGATTAATGAACTTTACGCCCTTGACAACCCTGCCGTCTTTAACATCTAAACATGGAATTATGCGTTTGGTCAACATAGCTCTATAGCTTTCTGCAAATCTATCCTGCCTTCATACAGCGCCTTGCCGATAATAATGCCTTCCAAATTCTTATTTTTAATTTCTTTCAATCTCTCGATATCCGCCAAAGAAGAAATACCGCCAGAGGCTATTACGGAAATATTTACAGCATTTAGCACTTGTTTTAAACCTTTTACATTAGGGCCTGCCAGCATACCGTCTTTCGATATATCTGTGGTTATAATAGTTTGAACACCTATATCTTGCATGGTTTTAGCTAAATCGGTTGACAAAAAATTAGTTTCTTTTATCCATCCTGTTTTTGCAACATACATTTTCCCGGATATTTTTTTAAAATCTATACTAACTGCTATTTTTTCTTTAAATTCATCCACCATGCTCTTGAAATTATCAATATCCTCAGTAGCTTTTGTACCCAGCACAACGCGAATTTTTTTATCTTGTTTTAAATAATACTCTATATCTTCATGGCTTCTTATTCCCCCGCCAATTTCACATGGTATATTTATATTTTTTATGATATCCACTATAACATCGGCATTCTTTATCTTGCCTTCTTTTGCTCCATCTAAATCAACTATGTGTAAAAACTTGGCGCCTTTCTTCTCCCAGTCCTTCGCCACTTCCACAGGTTCATTTGAATAGACCTTTTCTTTATTAAAATCTCCCCGTTCTAATCTTACCACCTTTTCTTCGATTATATCAATCGCCGGAATTATCAGCATAACATTTTATCTGGTCAACCTGCCAGGTTACCCAAATGGGTAACCTGGCAGGTTGACCAAGGTATCTATAAGTTTACAAAGTTTTCTATAATCTTTAAGCCTGCAGTTTGGCTTTTTTCAGGGTGGAATTGGAATCCGTACACATTGTCTTTACATATGCCTGAGGTAAAATTTTCTCCATAATCTGTCTCGCATAGAATCACTTTTTTATCTTTCGGAGCCGCATAATACGAATGCACAAAATACATATAACTCCCATTCCTTACTTCATCCAATATCGTCGTTCGGGGTTCGGGGTTCGGGGTTCGTATCTGATTCCATCCCATATGAGGGATCTTTAACCCGGATTTTTCCTTAAATCTTTTAACCTTACCTTTTATAATATCCAGGCCTTTTATCTTTCCGCCTTCTTCGCTTTCAGAAAATAAAAGCTGCAGCCCGAGGCATATGCCTAAAAACGGCCTGCCTTTTTTTATCGACGATTTAATCGGCTTTATTAAATCTCTTTTTCTTAACTCATCCATCGCAACTTTAAAAGCGCCTACGCCCGGCAGCACTATTTTATCCGATTTAAATATATCTTTTGCAGACGAACTCACAATAACGTTTGAACAGAATTTCTCAAACGCTTTATGAACACTCCTCAAATTCCCCATTCCATAATCAATAATCGTTATCACAATCTTCCTTTTGTAGACGGCACGCCCTTAGCTCTCCTGTCAATCTGAGTAGCCTCATCAAGGCTTCGGCCCATTGCCTTAAAAACAGCTTCTATTAAATGATGCAGGTCCTTGTCAAACGCAAGGATTTCTATATGCATATTTATGCCTGCGTTCATGACAAACGCATGAGCGAACTGCTCCAGATTTACAAAAGAATACTTTACGTTGTCGCCTGTTGCCATATTAGCCAATAAGTCCTCTATATCGCGTTTTGTCTTGTAGTGCATATGCAAAGACGGCCTGTTGCTTATATCCGCAACTACTCTTACAAGACAGCCGTCCATGGGAACAAAGCTGTCGCCGAACCTGGTGATACCTCTTTTATCCCCCAGCGCCTTTTTGAATACACTTCCAAGCGTAATGCCTACATCTTCATTGGTATGGTGTATATCCACATCCAGGTCGCCTTTGGCGGATATATTTAAATCAAAGAACCCGTGTTTCGCAAAAAGCGTAAGCATATGGTCAAGAAACCCTATGCCTGTCTTAACCCTCGCCTTTCCTTTACCGTCAATTCCCAGCTTTGCGGTTATATCCGTCTCTTTTGTTTTCCTTGCCATTTTCGCAGTTCTTTTTTTCATATTTATCCTTTTCTTCTCGACTCTCCGCTTAGGCGGGCCACTCGAAGAATAATAATAGTGTTCGAGCGACTGAAGCGAGTCGAAAACTATTTAAACCGCACTTTGAATGATTCCAGGTGCTTATTCAAGCCTTCTATCTTTGTCATTTTTTCAATAGCGACCTTTTCCTTTTCAAGCGCTTTTTTAGAATAAGAAATAGTGTGTATACTCTTTAAGAACGACCTTGCGCCAAGGCCTGAAAAAAATCTCGCAGTCCCGCCTGTAGGCAATATATGGCTCGGGCCTGCGATATAATCACCTATGCAAACCGGAGAATACGGCCCTGTAAATATCGCGCCTGCATTCTGTATCTTTTTCAATATCCTTTTAGGCCTTTTAATTAATATTTCGAGATGCTCCGGAGCGATCCTGTTTATAACTTCAATTGCCTGGTCAATATTTCTCGTAAGGATTACATACCCTTTCACATCCTCGGTTTTCATTATCTTAGCAAATTTTTTAGACGTTGTTACCAGCACTGCCAGGCCCTTAACGTGCTCTGCTTGAGCCAGGAGATCGTGTAAAACATACTCCTTGTCTGAAAATTGATTTGCGAGTATCACAACCTCGCTTGGCCCTGCCAGCATATCTATATCTACAAAGCCAAACACCTGGCGCTTTGCTTCAGTAACATATTCATTTCCAGGGCCTGCTATCTTATCAACTTTTGGAACAGTTTTTGTACCGAACGCGAGAGCTGCTATTGCCTGGGCACCCCCTATTTTATAGATCTCGTCCACTTTTAAAAGATTTGCAACTGCCAGTATATGAGGATCCACATTGCCGTTCTTATTGGGCGGTGTAGCGATAACTATTTTCTTAACCCCTGCCATCCTTGCAGGCACCACGCTCATGTAAACGCTGGAAACCAGAGGCACTGTCCCAGCAGGAACATATATCCCCACTTTTTCAACAGGCCTGAAGATTTCGCCAAGCTCTGCGCCGTCATCGTATTTTATCTTCCATGACTTCGGTAACTCTTTTTTATAATACCTCTGTATGTTCTCAATGATATTCTTAAGGCTTGTAATAAAAGCTGTGTCTATATTCTGGAAAGAGCCGTTTATCTCGTTTACGCTGACTCTTAAATCCTTGGGAGTTAATTTTACTTTATCAAAACATTTTGTGTATTTTAAGACAGCTTTATCGCCTTCGTTCCTCACGTCGTCTATAATCCTTCTGACTTTTTCTTCGACATGCCTTTTATTCGTATAATAACGCTCAAAAAGTTTCTGCATTTCCTTGGATGAAAGTTTTAAAATTTTCATAGCGCCTCTTTTTTTTAATCTTACCTTATAAACTTGACACTGTGACAATGTAAGTTTTGTAAACTTTATTATTTTTCCGCACCATAAACTTGACAAAACTTACATTGTAAGAATGTCAAGTTTATTGCTTCAGCTTCGCTTCGATTACTTCCTCCGCCTTTTTCAATATATCGCTTATCTTCGGACCTGAGCGGCTGCCTGCCTGAGCAAAATCCGGCCTGCCTCCGCCTTTTATCCCAAAGCCGTTTCCTGCATCATTTAAGATACTGACTGCGTCTAATTTTCCAGATTGAAGCGATTTTCCGATCCCGACAATTATCGCTATTTTCCCGTCTTTCTCAGCTGCCAGTATAAATACCCCATTCACCAACTTATCCTTTATTAAATCGCCGTTTTTTCTCAAAAAAGAAGCGTCTGCGTTTCTGATCTCATTTATAATCACATCAACGCCTTTAATTTTCTTTACAGATTCTAAAAGGCTGCCTGCTGTATCCTGAACGTTTTTATTGATAAAAACTTCCAGGGTTTTTTCCATCTGCTTTAATTTACCGGTGAGATTTTCTATCTCCTTCGCTATATTCTCCGGCTTCACATTAAATTCATCCGCAATATCTTTTATCAAGCCTTCTTCCTGTTTTATCTTTTCATAAGCCGCTCTGCCTGTGATAGCCTCAATCCTTCTCATGCCGCTCGCAATAGAAGATTCAGAAATAATTTTAAAAATACCTATCTCTCCAGTCCTCGACACATGGGTTCCGCCGCATAATTCTTTACTATAATCTCCCACGGATACCATCCTGACCGTATCTCCGTACTTCTCTCCGAAAAGCGCAATTACATCTTTCTTCTTTGCTTCTTCAAGACTCATTTCTTCTATTGCAACAGAACTGTTTTTACTTATATTCTCATTAACAAGCCCTTCTATCCTCGCAAGTTCTTCGTCTCTAACTGCCTTAAAATGACTGAAATCAAATCTCAGCCTGTCAGGAGCCACTAAAGACCCTGCCTGTTTCACATGCAGGCCCAGGACCTTTCTCAGGGCATTATGCAAAAGATGCGTAGCAGTGTGATTTTTTTTTATGTCCTCTCTGCGTTCCAAATCTATCTTTGTAATTATGCTATCGCCTGCTTTTAATTTATCTTCTTTTATATCAGATTTATGCTGCACTATTCCTGCCACATCAACAGCATTGCTGATATCCGCTATTACTTTGCCATTTTTAATTAACCACCCTGTATCTCCGATCTGGCCGCCTTTTTCTCCGTAAAAATTTGTCTTTTCTAAAAAAATAACTCCTCTTTCACCTTTTTTTATTTCATTTTTTTCTATATCTCCTGAAACTATCCGTAATACTCTTGTTTCCAATTCTTCTTTGTCCTCTACAAAAGGTGTTTTCTCCTGATGCTTTTTCATTTCTATAGTTACAGCATCTGCTGTAGATATCTTATCAAATATCGAAATTTCTATATTGCTTCCAACTTTTGATTTAGCTCTCTGTTCAGCCATACACTTTTCAAAACCTTCTATATCCACTTTTATTTTTTCGCCCCCTGCAATTTCTTGAGTTAATTCCAATGGAAACCCATAGGTATCATATAATTTAAATGCATTTTCTCCGGACAATATGCCGGATTTTCTGGATTCGGCTAACATTATTTTTAATCTATTAGTCCCTTCATCCGTTGTATTCTTAAACCTTTTTTCTTCCTCCATAACTATTCGACTTATGTTTTCCCTGTGATCCGCAAGTTCAGGATAAGGCTTTTTCATAACCTGCGCCACCACAGGAACTATTTTGTATAAAAACGGCTTATCAAGCCCTATGTTTCGTCCATACCAAAATGCTTTTCTTATCAGTTTTCGTATTACATAACCTCTTTCTTCGTTTGAAGGCAAAACACCGTCTGATATTGCAAATGTAACAGCTCTTATATGATCTGCAATAGCATTCACCTCCTGAATAGCCTCCGATTTTTCTCTATTCCCGTTCGCCGATCGGGATAGGTAAATTATCTCATTGATAATGGGCTGAAACGAATCTATTTCAAAATTAGTTTTTTTATCCTGCAATACTCTGGCAATCCTCTCCAACCCCATGCCGGTATCTATATTTTTACTAGGCAGCGGCTCAAGCGCCCCTTTGTCTTTTCTATCAAACTGTGTAAAAACAAGATTCCATATCTCTACCCCGTCTGAACCGCCAAAAAAAATCTCAGAACACGGGCCACATGGGCCATTCGGGCCTGCAGCCGGAGCGTTGGACGGCCAGAAATTATCTTTTTCTCCTAATTTTAATATCTTGTCCGGTCGTAGCCTTACTTCGCCATTCCAGATATCATGCGCTTCTTTGTCATCCTTATAAACGGAAACCCACAGATCGCTTTCCTTGATCCCAAGTTCTTTTGTAAGAAACTCCCACGCCCACAAAATCGCATCTTTTTTAAAGTAATCCCCGAATGAAAAATTCCCGAGCATTTCAAAAAATGTATGGTGGCCGGCGGTCTTGCCCACATTTTCCAAATCTCCGGTCCTCAGGCATTTTTGGCACGTAGTCGCCCTTTTAGAGCCTTTGACCCTGCCAAGAAATTCCTCCTTAAACTGGTTCATGCCGGCTCCTGTAAATAAAAGCGACGGATCATTTGCAGGCACAAGCGAATCGCTCGGATAAATCTTATGCCCCCTCGCCTCAAAAAATTTCAAATACCTCTCTCTGATCTCGTCAACTCTCATAATCTTCAAAGCGCCTTGTAACACAATAAACTTGACAAAACTGACATTGTCAGTTTTGTCAAGATGTTGGCTCTCTATTTTTCCTTAAGCACTACATAACCTCTGTAAGTCCCAACAAGCACATCGCCTGAGGCTTTATCTGTAACGGATAAATAATCTTTTGCGCTCTTGACAGGCATCCTGTTAATCTCATAAATCACGTCTCCCGGCCTGATGCCTGCTTGTTCAGCTGAGCTTCCAGGCGCTACCGAAATAACAATCACGCCCGAGCCTGCATTCATCTTAAGCTTCAGGGCCATATCAGGCGTAATATCGGAAACATCCAGGCCTCTCCATTTTTTTGACTCTGGCTGTTTAACAGCATTGCCGGTATTTTTTTGATTAACCGCGATAGTTTTATCTTCGGGCTTTGAATCCACCTGCACGTCTATGGAAAGGAGTTTGCCCTCTCTTATAATGCCGAGGGTCGTTATTCCGCCTACCTGCTTTTTTAAAAGCCGCCCTACGAGATCTTGCGTATTTCTTATGGGCTCGCTGTCTATGGAAATGACAATGTCTCCCGGCTTTAGCCCTGCTCTGTAAGCAGGGCTATCTTCCACGATCCTTGAAATCAAAACGCCATTCTTATCCTGCAAGCCGAAATACTCTACGAGATTAGGGTCTAAATCCTGTATGATAACGCCTATCCAGCCGTAAAGAACGCGCCTTCCTTGTATCAAATCATCCATTATTTTTTTGGCGGTATTAATCGGTATTGCAAATCCTATGCCTTCAGAGCCTCCGCTCATTGTGAATATCGCAACATTGATCCCGATTACCTCTCCATTGATATTAACAAGCGGCCCTCCGCTATTGCCGGGATTTATCGCGGCATCTGTCTGAATAAGGTCATAATATTCTCTCGTCCTTTTATCTGTCCTCGGAAGGCTTCTATGAAGCGCACTTATCACGCCGACAGTAACCGTAGGTTCAGGATTTTTAACCGCAAACGCAAAAGGATTTCCTATCGCTATTGCCCAGTAACCTATCTTAACGCTATCTGAATTGCCGAGCTTTGCAAAGGGCAAATCTCCTTTTGGCTCTATCTTAATGACAGCCAGGTCGGAATATTCATCAGCGCCCGTAACCTTGCCTTCGAACTCTCTCCCGTCAGGCAAAGTTACCAGCATCCTGTCAGCTCCGCTAATTACATGCTCATTGGTCAGTATATAACCTTCCTTGTCTATGATAATCCCTGAGCCAAGGCCTATTTTTTTAAATTCCTTTTCCGGCCCTTCTACAAAAAAATCCTTGAAAAACTTATCTTGAGACCGCGCCGCAAAGGGATAATACCTGGTCTTGTACCGTTCTGTATGCTCAGCGCTTATGCTGACAACTGCCTGGCCCACGTCTTTGGAAACCTTTACAAAAGCATCCTGTAAGCTCAATGCCTCTTTTGGCGGTTCAGCGCATACAGGCAATGATATTAAAATCAATAAAAAAATTAAAACAGGTATCTTGATTTTTTTCATTTCTCACCTCAGTGTTATTTTTTAGCTTCAGACGCTTTTGCCAGCGTTTCTTTTATCTTCTTCTCTATTTCGTTACAAATTTTTACATTATTTTTCAGAAATTCTCTGGCGGATTCCATTCCCTGGCCTAATTTTTCTGTTCCGAAAATTATTGATGAGCCTGACTTGGTCAAAACTTCTAACTCTATACCAAGTTCCAGAACGCTGCCTTCCCTTGAGATGCCTTCCCCGTGTATTATTTCAAATTCCGCATTTCTGAAAGGCGGAGCGACCTTATTCTTTACAACCTTTGCCCTGACCCTATTGCCTATAACTCTGTCGCCTGTCTTAATAGCTCCTATATTCCTCATGTCAATCCTCACGGAAGAATAGAACTTAAGCGCCCTTCCGCCTGTGGTTGTCTCAGGATTGCCGAACATAACACCTATTTTCTCTCGTATCTGATTTATAAAAATAACGCAGGTATGCGTCTTTGCAATAATAGCCGTAAGTTTTCTCAATGCCTGAGACATCAGCCTCGCCTGAAGCCCTATATGCCTGTCTCCCATTTCTCCTTCTATCTCCGCCTTCGGCACCAAAGCAGCGACAGAGTCTATTACGATCAGGTCAACTGCGTTGCTCCTTACAAGCATTTCTGCAATATCCAACGCCTGCTCTCCTGTATCAGGCTGTGAAATCAAAAGATCATCCAGGTTTACTTTTAATTTTCTCGCATAAGTCGGATCCAATGCATGCTCAGCATCTATAAAAGCGGCAACGCCTCCAATCTTCTGAACCTGCGAAACTATGCTTAAGGTAAGCGTTGTTTTTCCGCCTGCTTCAGGCCCGAATATCTCGATAACCCTTCCGTAAGGCACCCCTCCGACGCCCAATGCCAGGTCCAAAGACAACGCGCCTGTTGAAATAACATCCACATCAAACTTAGTGCTCTGTCCCAGGCGCATGATAGAACCTTTGCCGAACTGTTTTTCTATCTGCGAAACAGCTGATTCAATAGCCTTTTGCCTGTCATCGGTCTTTGCTGCCGCTACCCTTTTTTCTTCTTTCTTTTCTTCTTTCTTAACCATTGCATCCTCCCAAATTTTGTAAAACAAAATTTGATCCCCAGCCGCTATGATTTTTCTTTATGCGGCGAGGGACTCTTTGTTTTAAGAATTAATTATACCTTTGCCATATCCCAAAGTAAAGCATAATTGTATTAGCCTCCTTTCATCATAATAGACACATCTCGCGGGCATTTTCTTTCAAAAAGCTTAAATTTTTTATCATCTCCATGCTCAAGACCAGGTCTTGAACTCGAGACCTGGTCTTGAGTTCAGTTCATGAAGAGGAAAAGTATTGCTAATAACATATATATTTCATATAATAATTATTATGAACATTGCTGCTCAGGTGATATGTATTGGTAATGAAATAATGCTGGGTCATATTGCAAATACAAACGCCCAGTTTATTTCAAATAAGCTCGCAGTTATAGGCATAAAAACCTCAAAACACATAGGCATACCTGATAATCCCGAAGTTATCATCTCGTCTATAAGAGAAGCTTTAAGTGAATCAGAGATAGTAATAACAAGCGGCGGACTCGGCCCTACAGTCGATGACCTAACTCTTGGATGTATCGGAAAAGCATTAAATAAAAAACTGGTTTTTAACAAAAAAATAGCGGGCCATATAAAAGCTCATTTTAAAACCCGTAAAATAAAAATGCCTGCCAACAACATGCGCCAGGCATTGGTACCGGAAAGCGGAATACCTGTCACAAATGACATCGGCACGGCTCCAGGCCTTATAATACCGGTTAATAACAGGGTTCTTATGGCTTTCCCGGGTGTCCCGTTTGAGCTCTACCCTATGTTTGAAAATACAGCTATGCCATATTTGAAAAAACATTTTCAAATAAACCAGATTATAAAATCCAGGATAATAAAAATAACCGGCCTTAGCGAATCAAGGGTAAATGAAATAATAGAAGATATTCTAAAAATCAGCGGTAAAGTCCAGATGGGGATATACCCATATCCAGAAGAAATACATGTAAAAATCACCGTAACCGAAGAAAATGAAAAATCAGCTAATCTAGCAATAAATAAAATAGAGAAACAGGTCAGACTGCGGCTTAAAAATTATATCTTCGGCTATGACAATGAAAAGCTGGAAGAAATAGCAGGCAGAGCGCTTCTTGAATCTAAAAAAACTCTAGCCATAGCTGAATCCTGCACCGGCGGACTTCTGGCAAACAGGATTACAGATACCCCGGGAAGCTCCGGTTACTTCAAGCTCGGCCTTGTAACATACAGCAATGAATCCAAGAGTAAACTTCTGGGCATACCTGTGAAAACAATAAAAAAATACGGCGCTGTTTCAAAACAGGTTGCCGCATCGATGGCAAAAAATGTCAGAATCCTGGCTGGCGCAGATTACGGGATAGGTATAAGCGGTATTGCAGGCCCTGGAGGGGCAACAAAGAAAAAACCGGTAGGCCTTATCTACATAGCTTTATCAAATAAAGAAAGGACTATCTGCAAAGAATTCCGTTTTATCGGAATACGCAGTCTTATAAAATATAAATCTACACAAGCCTCGCTAAACATGCTCCGAAAAGAAATTTTATACCGGCATACAACCGGGACAAGATTGAGATAGTTATAAAAATGCCTGCAATCCGCGCCTTTATAGCCGTTGAAATTAATAATCAAGCTAAACAAAAAATATCCAAGCTGATTTCTGTCCTCAAAAAATCCGATATTGACGCTAAATGGGTGACTGAAGACCAAATGCATCTCACCCTGAAATTCCTGGGTAATGTAAACAAAGATAAAATCCAGGAAATTTCCGACGCGATATCTGTTATCTCAAATAATTTCAAATCTTTCGCTGTCAGTTTTTCTGAAATAGGCGCTTTTCCTAATACAAGTCATCCTCGGGTAATATGGCTGGGGATTGATAAAGGCGCAGAATCTTTAAAAATGCTTAATGATGAAATAGAGGCCTCCCTGGAAAGATTGGGATTTGCGAAAGAAAGTCGGGAATACAAGTCCCATCTCACTCTCGCCAGGATCAGGTCATCTAAAAATATATCAAATCTTATAAAATTAATCAGGGAAACACACTGCGATATAGGAGATGAGATACTAATCCATAAACTTACGTTATTTCAGAGCATCCTCAATCCAAAAGGCGCTGTCTATTCGGTCCTCCTGAAGAAATTCCTGCAGAATATCAATGGCACAAAAGATTGACTATATAAATTGCCTGGAGTAATATATTAGCGTATACGCCTGCTACAATATCATCTGACATGATTCCGAGAGAGCCTTTTAATCTTTCAAGGTCTTTGATAGGTTTTGGCTTTACTATATCAAAAAATCTGAACAATAAAAATCCTGTAACCACATAGCCCATAGTCGGCGGTATCCGATATAAAGTTATCAGCATTCCGGCAAATTCATCTATCACTATTTCTTCAGGATCTTTTTCTCCAAACATCTTCTCTACTTTGCCTGTTGTAACAAATCCCAGGATAATTACTATCAAAATCGCTACAGCCATTATTATTACATCACGACATATAAAATAATACAAAATAAGCGCCGAAAGGCTCCCGAGCGTACCTGAAGCAACAGGTAAATAGCCTATATAAAAAACACTTGCTATTATTTTATAAAAACGGTTTTTCATTTATCACCCATAAAAATATCTTTATTCCTGATCATATAAGAAATACCGGAAGTAATGGTCATGCCCACCGTTACAAGCATCAATAAATATACCGCTGTCTCAAAAACCTCTGTATATCTGAAACCAAACCCCATATCTTTGACTATCAAAAATATAAGTATTGCTATAACTGCCACCATCTGAGAAACGGTTTTATGTTTTCCTCCCATCTCCGCGGCAAGGACTCTCTTTTGCGAAAGCGCTAAGATTCTTATGCCAGTGATCATTAATTCTCTTGCTATTATTATTATTACCATCCATGCCGGTATTATTTCCATCTCCACAAAAGCCAGAAACGCTCCCAATATAAGTATCTTATCGGCAATAGGGTCCATCAGTTTGCCAAAAGAAGTTATACTGCCTGTTTTCCTGGCGAAATAACCGTCGTAATAATCAGTAACGCAAGCTGCCAGAAAAATAGCCATAGCCATAAACTTCGCGCCCGGGCCTTTTATAAAGAGGAACAGTATAAAAAAGCCTGCCAGGATTATTCTTGAAATTGTGAGCTTATTTGCCAGATTCATATTTGCCTGTTAAATCATATTCGTAAGCGTCGGTTATTCTGATATTATAAAAACCCCCTATCTTTAAATTTTTACCTTCAACATATACCTGGCCGTCTATTTCAGGGGCGTCGTATTCTGTCCTGCCGAGGTAACAACCTTCGCTCTTCTCTTCTATCAATACTTTCAATACTTCTCCCTTGATTTTTTCATTTATTTTTCTTGATACATCCTGCTGCGCCGACATTATATAATCAAATCTTCTTTGTTTTTCTTTTTCTGAAATCTGATTTTTGTAGCTATAGGCAGGGGTGCCTTCTTCTCTTGAATATTTAAAAACTCCCAGCTTCTCAAATTTCATTTCTTTTGCAAAAGATACAAGCTCTTTAAATTCTTTTTCCGTCTCTCCCGGAAACCCGACTATTAATGAAGTCCTTATGCTGACGCCTGGTATTTCTTTTCTTATATACTCTATAAGAGAAACTGATTTCTTTTTACTTGTCCTCCTGTGCATCCGGGTTAGTATTCTATCACTAATATGCTCCAGCGGCAAATCTATATATCTGCATATATTTTCATTATCCCTTATAACATTGATAACCCCTTTGTCTAAATTAGCTGGATGCAGGTATAATAATCTTATCCATATATCTTTTGAAATTTCAGCTAACTCCTTCAACAAATCTCCTAATCTCTTCTTTTTATACAAATCTACGCCATATAAAGAAGTATCCTGGCCTATCAATATAAGCTCTTTCACGCCTTTATCGATTAATTGCGCAGCTTCTTCGATTATAGAGCCAAAGGCCCTGCTTTTATAGTTGCCTTTCAAACGCGGTATTACGCAATAAGTACATCTATTGGCGCATCCTTCTGAAATCTTGACATACGCATAATGCCCCGGTGTCATTTTCAATACCGGATCCTGCGCCTGATTACGCGAAAAATTCAGGACCCCCCTGAATTCATCCACCTCTTTTAAATCATCCGCGAGCCCGTTTCTGTATCTTTCCGATAGGCAGCCTGCTACTATAACCCTTTTAACGCTGCCTTCTTTTTTAGCGTCTATTATTCTAAGGATATTATCTATTGACTCTTTCTTGGCATCTTCTATAAAGGCACATGTGTTCACAATCACGGTATCGGCATGCAAAGCATCTTCATGAAAAGCATAGCCTTTCTTTGCAAATTCAGATACAAGTTTTTCTGAATCTACCAGATTCCTCGGACAGCCTAAACTTATTATGCTGACTGTTTTTGCCATAAAAAAACGGGGCATCTCCCCCGTAAACTTTAAACCTTTAATCTTAAGCCCTCGGCTACCTTATTCCATCTTTTGTAATTACAATTTCTTTTTTCTTGCCTTTTTTTCTGGAAAAGTTTGCGGGTTTTCCATTTACATTTATTTTAACAACGCCTGAATTGCCTGTTTCCAGCTTTATCTCTTTTTTCGCCTTCCAGGTGTCCCTGCTGCCTTTTTTAAACGACCCTGTAAACATAATCTCTCCGTCTCCTGTCACCTGAAGCCATGTATTATCCGACGCAAAAACCTCCAGCTCTACAGAATCAGATTTTTCATGAGAAACTTCTTTTTTCACGTCTTTTATTGCACCGCTCGCTTTTGATTCTTCTTTTTTCTCTTCCATGGGCGCGTTGGCACGCTGGCGCACTGCCTGAGTCGTATCTTTGCGGTGCAGGGGTGCATTTTTAACCGCCTTATTTTGTTTTTTTGTAGCGATATTTTTTATAATTTTAGCAGCCTGAACGATAGCCAGTGATAATATCCACAATGCAAATATTCCTATAATTATGGCTATTATCTGGTTTTTATATTTAGCTATGCCGGAAAAATATATTTTTTCGCCGGAGGTTTTAGAAACAGGCTTTGAGCGGGGCTTTAAAACAGCTTCCGGACTTTTCTGCATCTCGTAGCCTGGCCTGCCCAGATATTCTTTTACGCTGGATTCATTCGAGGCTCCTAAAAAAGCAGCGTATGTTCTGACAAAGCTCTTTGCATAAAAACCGGATTTAATTTCATCCAGCCTGTCTTCTTCTATGGCTAAAACAATATATTTCGATATACGGCTTCTTTCAGATACTTCCTCCAGGGAAAGATGCTTTAATTCTCTTGCTTTTTTTAATGTCCTGCCTAATGATTCCGGCATTTGTTCGTTTGAACCGAATTAAACCCTTCCCTATTGCAACCGGGAAGAGTTTGGGGTGGTTGAATCCTTGTCTTCGTTAATAGTTTCTTTGGTAATTTCTTCCTTAGGCTGGTATTCCTGTATTAATATTTCCCTGGGTTTACTGCCTCTAAAAGGGCCGATTATGCCTTCTTCTTCCATTGCGTCTATGATCCTGGCGGCTCTTGTATAACCAAGCCTTAATCTTCTCTGAAGCATTGAAACAGACGCCTGGCCTGTTTCAAGCACCATTTGCACTGCCTCATCAAAAAATTCATCTTTTTCAAAACCGCCCCTTCCGGAAACGCTTTTTTTCTGCTGCTCAAGTATTTCGTTGTCATATACCGGTTCCTGCTGGGCTTTTATAAAATTTACAACCTTTTCTATCTCCGGGTCCGTTAGAAACGTGCCCTGAGCTCTTACTGGTTTCGGGCTTCCAGGCTCCAGGAACAGCATGTCGCCTTTTCCCAGCAATTTATCAGCGCCGTTCATATCAAGGACTGTTCTGGAATCAACCTTTGAGGCAACCTTAAATGAAATCCTTGCCGGAAAATTTGCCTTTATTACACCTGTTACAACATCCACCGAAGGCCTCTGCGTAGCAAGTATCATATGAATGCCAACTGCTCTTGAAAGTTGAGCTAATCGTGTAATAGCATTCTCAATATCTTCCTGAGCAATCATCATAAGATCCGCTAATTCATCTATTATAACTACAATATAAGGAAGCTTTTCTTCTGATTTCTGATTAAAGGAGGTTATATTTCTTGCAGCTATCTTGGCTAACATCTTATATCTTACTTCCATCTCTCCTACAACCCACCCAAGAGCGCCTGCAACTTTTTTAGCATCAGTAACAACAGGGCATAATAGGTGTGGCAACCCATTGTATATCGCAAGTTCTACCATCTTAGGGTCGACCATTAAAAATTTCAATTCCTCAGGAGTGGCATTATAGACCATGCTCATTATCAGAGAATTTACGCAGACGGTTTTCCCGGAGCCAGTAGTGCCTGCTATTAAAAGATGGGGCATATCTCCAAGATCCGTTACAACAGATTTACCTGAGATATCCTTTCCTAAAGCCATTGCAAGCTTCGAAGAAGCTGCTATCTTCTGAAACTCGCTGGATTCTAATATTTCCCTCAAAAAAACCATTGAAGTGTCTGCGTTAGGAACCTCTATGCCAACGCATGATTTTCCAGGTATAGGAGCCACTATCCTTACAGTAGTTGCTTTCATGGTAAGGGCAATGTCATCGCTGAGGCTCGTAATTCTGTTTACCTTTACCCCAGGCGCAGGCTGTAACTCATATCTTGTGATAACAGGCCCTTTGCTTATATCTATGACCCTTGACTCTATTCCAAAATCTCTTAGCGTATCTTCAAGTATTCTTGCGCTCTCTTCGAGATTTTCTCCAAAGATACTCTCCAGTTTATGGGCAGGGGAATCCAGCAAATCAAGGCTTGGAAGCTTGTAATCACCTACAACTCTCTGTTCAAACTTTGCTGCTTTTACAGGTGCAGGTTTTGATTTCATCACAGGCTTCGGCATAATATTTATCCTGGGCCTTTCTTCATCGCTCATCCCTCGTCCCTCGACTTCGCTCGGGACCCCCTTCGGTCGTCGGTCGTCGTTCGTCCCCCGACTTCGCTCGGGACCCCCTTCGGTCGTAATTTCTTTTCCCCCGGGTCTTTGACCCCTGGCCCTTGGCCCCTCTTCTGTTTTCTTTTCCACCTTTACCGCAGGCCTTAATCTTGGGCCGATGACAGACTTTTCGGTTTTTGCATAGCCGGCCGCGTCTTTTTCCCTTCGCCGCTTGCCTATCTTTTCTGCCACAGCCCACATTTTCACAAATAAAATAGACATTACAGGCAATATCAAGAATTCCGTGGCAACTAAAAGTGCCAACATAGTTAAGCTTACCGTAACTATATATCCGCCCATAGCTCCCAGATAATCCAGCAAAAACCTGTCCGTCAATAAAAATCCTAAAAGACCGCCTCTGGCAACCATCAAAACCGAATCAGGGCTGGCTGTTAAGCTGAAAAATGCAGAGCTGGCGGAGAATAAAAATAATATACCCAGGATTCTATATAAAAGCTTTCCTGTCAGCCTCTCGGCTAAAATCCCTATACCCCATACCACAAAAAGAAAGGGTATAAAAAATCCGGCATATCCTACCAGCTTAAATATGGCCCATGCAGTATATGCGCCTATTATTCCTATATAATTGCGAATGTGGATATTAGGGGCAGATGTTTCAAAACCGATATCGTAAGAAGAATAGGAAATCATCCCGGCCAATAGTAACAGCGCCAGAACAAACAACCCGATAGAAGCTATAAGATCTTTTTTATCCTTGCTCATATTTTACAATGTTAAAACCAGTGAAGGTTAAGATTGAGGCTGAGATTAAGAAAAAATTATTTAACTTTCCCCCGTCTCAACCTTAATCTTAATCTAAATATGATAAGTTACGCTTTTAAAAATATTATAACTATCATCCCTACTATGATGCAATACACACCGAACCAATGAAACTTGTTTCTATAAAGCGTTTTTAATAATAATTGTAAGGACACAACCCCTATAATACAAGATACAAAAAACCCTATGAAATAATTTATATTTATGCCTGTAAGATTAAACCCTGTCTCTTTAATTTTAAAGAAGAATGCGCCAAGAATCGCAGGAATGGATAATAAAAAGGAAAATTTTGCTGCAGATTGCCCGTCAAGCCCTAAGAATAAACCTGTAGAAATAGTAGCGCCGCTTCTGGATATACCAGGTAATACCCCTATTCCCTGAGCCAGCCCTATTAAACATGCTTTAAAAACTGTCATGCCTTCTGTCCCCAGCCTTATCAGGTTGCCGGCTATAAGCCACACGCCTGTCACTAGAAACATTATGCCGATCATCTTTACATTAATAAACGCAGCTTCTATATTTTTTACAAACAGAAGAACAAAAACAAAAGTTACAGCGCTTCCTAATAAAATTAAAAAGCCTATTCTTTTTTTAGTGGTTACGCTTTCTGCTATCTCTTTGCCAAATACTATAAATACAGCTGCCAAAGTTCCGAGATGCAGGAATATATCAAAAAGTATATCAGGTCCTTTAAAGCCCATTAATTTATGTAAAATAACTAAATGGCCTGAGCTTGAAATAGGCAAAAACTCAGCTACGCCCTGTACGATACCTAAAACTACTGCCTGCCAAATCCCCATTTATTATAATATCCGCGTCACAAGATCTTTACAAAACTGACATTGTTAGAATGTCAAGATTATATTCAATAAAGTTGACAAAACTTACATTGTCAAAGTGTCAAGATTGTGCTTGTTTGATGCTTAGGTTCAACCTGCCCATCTCGTCTATTTTTATAAGCTTAACTTTTACCTTGTCTCCAATTTTGACAACATCTTCCGTGTTTTTAACAAATTTATCCGAGAGTTCGGAAACATGCACAAGGCCTTCTTTACCGGGCAGTATCTCGCAGAAAGCGCCGAAGTTCATAATCTTTTTTACAGTAGCTTCATAGATCGTACCGACTTCTGGCTCGCTTGTAATACCTTTTATTATATCTATCGCTTTCCTGGAAGACTCTTCATTGTCAGAAGCAACGGAAACCTTTCCTTCGTCATCCACCTCTATTGTAGCGCCTGTATCCTGAATTATCCTTTTTATAATCTTGCCTCCCGGGCCTATCAAAGCGCCTATCTTTTCCTTATCTATCATCAATGTAGTTATCCTGGGAGCATATTCGGAAAGCTCTTTCCTGGGAGCGTTTATTGTTTCAAGAATTTTATTCAGGATAAACTCTCTGGCAGGATTTGCCTGTTTTACTATCCTTCTTATTATGTCCATACTTATACCGTCTATCTTAAGGTCCATCTGTAAAGCAGTCACACCTGCATCGGTTCCCGTCACTTTAAAATCCATATCTCCGTAATGGTCTTCTAACCCTGCAATATCAGTTAAAATCGCAATGTCATTTCCTTCTTTTACCAAGCCCATGGCTATGCCTGAAACAGCCTTTTTAATAGGAACGCCTGCGTCCATCAGGGAAAGAGTGCTGGCGCAGACAGTTGCCATGCTGCTTGAGCCGTTTGACTCAAGTATTTCTGATACGACTCTTACGGTGTAAGGAAATTCTGCATTCAGAGGCATTACTGCCTTAAGAGCTCTTTCTGCTAATGCGCCATGTCCTATCTCGCGCCTGCCAGGCCCTCTCATCGGTTTTGCTTCTCCTACGCTGAAAGGCGGAAAATTATAATGCAGCATAAAACCTTTGAATTTCTCGCCTTCAAGAGTATCCAGCCTTTGTTCATCCTGGCTGGTGCCAAGCGTAGTTATTGATAAACTCTGGGTCTGGCCTCTTGTAAAAAGCCCTGAACCATGCGTCCTGGGCAAAAGCCCAATCTCGCAGGTTATCGGCCTTATCTCTTCATATTTTCTGGCGTCTATTCTTATCTTCTTCTCCAGGATAAACTTTCTGATCTCAGTTTTTTCCACTTCGCTCAATGCATTCTTTATATCGCTCTCGCTGAGATTTTCGTCTTCCCTGATTAATTTCTCCACAACCTGCTTGGCTAAAATATTGAACGCGTCTTCTCTTTGCTCTTTAGCAGGCAGGGAATTTATCTTTTTAAGCTCTCCCAGAGAAAGTTTTTTTACCTTTTCAAGCAATCCTTCTGACACAAGTTTTAACTCCGGTTTTATTTTTTCTTTTCCGCATTTTTTCCGAAGATCTTCCTGCAACTCTATGCTTATCTTTATGAATTCCTGGCTCAATTCTATCGCCTCGAGCATCTTCTCTTCTGAAACCTGGTTTGCTCCCGCTTCTAACATTATAATCTTGTCTTTAAGCCCGGTTGAAATCAGATTCAATGAACTTCTTTCCAGTTCTTTAAAAGTGGGGTTAATTACAAATTCTCCGTCTACCAGGCCAATCCTTACCGCTCCTATAGGCCCCATAAAAGGTATATCTGAAATAGCCAATGCACAGGAAGCGCCTATGATCGCGGGTATGTCAGAATCATTTTCTCCGTCGCTTGAAAGTACTATGGCGACAACCTGGACATCATTAATAAAACCTTTTGGAAAAAGAGGCCGTATCGGCCTGTCTATAAGCCTTGAAGTCAAAATCTCTTTTTCGGTAGGTTTTCCTTCACGCTTAAAATATCCTCCGGGAATCCTGCCTGCTGCGTATGTTTTTTCCTGATATTCTACAGTAAGCGGGAAAAAATCAATTCCTTCCCTGAGTTCATTTGAACAAACGGCTGTAACCAGAACCACTGTGCCTCCATACTGGACGTACACAGCGCTATTTGCCTGCTTTGCCATCTTTCCTGTTTCTATGACAATCGTCTCTTTGCCAACCTTTTTTTCGACTCTGTAAATCATATATCTCCTTATGTTTTTTATAGTTATGAAAAAGGCGGATTGATATCCGCCTTCAAGGGCGGCATAAACACCACCCCTACATTTTATAGGAGCGCAATTTATCGCGCCCATTAAAAAATATTATTTTTTCAAACTCAGCTTATCAGCGAGTTCGCGGTATTTTTCCGGGTTTTCTTTTTTAAGATAATCCAGAAGCCTTTTCCTCTTGCCTACCATACGTAAAAGCCCGACCCTTGAATTAAAGTCCTTTTTGTGGGACTTAAAATGATCTGTAAGGCTGTTAATCCTCTCTGTAAGTATAGCTATCTGCACATTACAGGAGCCTGTGTCTTTTTCGTGTTCAGCAAACTTCCTTATTACCTCTTTTTTCTTTTCTTTTACTATCACTTTTACCTCCGATTTCAGATTATACTATGCCTTCTCATGCTGGTCAAGATAAAATTTCCAATAATATAAAAATAAATCTTAATCTCATATAATAATATAAATGGTAAATGTATTATAAAACCTGCCATGGTGTCATTTTTCTTCATGCATTTATATCTATTCCTTATATATCTTTTCTTTAACTCATCTCTTAAATGCAGAAATTTAAACCTTTGTCCAACTTCGCAAGTTGCCCAGATAGGCAACTTGCGAAGTTGGACAGGGTAAATAACTCCTGTGGCTCCTCTTTTATGATATGCCATTGCTTTCGGATTATAATACGCACTCCATCCTTTTTTATGCGCTCTCCAACATAAATCCAAATCTTCATAGTATATCTCAAATGTTTCGTCAAAGTAACCATTATCATCTTTTATATCTTCCAGCATGGTTCTTTTTATAAGCATACATACGCCGCTTACGCCAAATACATATCCCGGATTATCATACTGGCCTTTATCAGGTTTTCCATAACCTCTTTCCAATGGTTTCCTGTTCCTGGCTACAAACAACCCCGTAGAGTCTATTGTCTTTCTATCTATCCTGAGGATCTTTCCGCTTACCATGCCTATTTTTTCATCCACATTAAACGAGATAACCGCCTCTTTCAAATAATCTCTATCCAATACGCAGTCGTTATTTAAACAAAGTATCAAATCTCCTTTAGCCGCTTCTATGCCTTGGTTATTTGCCTTACAGAAAAACAGGTTCTCTTTATTCTCTATTAATTTGACCCCTGGATAATCAGCCCTGGACATATCAGAGCTTCCATCTGAAGAGCCGTTATCCACCACGATGATTTCAATATCTTTAAAACTTTGTATCCTGACAGCATCCAGGCAATTTTTAAGCAAATCTTTTCTATTGTAATTTACAATAATTATTGATATCATGTTTTCAATTATATCATGGAAACAGAAAATCTTAAACCCTTATCGAGTTTTATATTCATCCCCTTTATATTTTTTATCTTTTTGAGGCCTTTTATATCCGGCCTTGCATACCCAGTATTCGAAATCTATTACGAAAGTTTTATAATATCAATCGCTGTTGCAGCATTATTCTTTTCAGCTTATTTTGTTCGTCCGAAAAATACTGTCCAAGCGAAAGTGCAAGCCGGGCCAGGAACCAATGCGTATATCCTGCCAGTCCTGCTGCTTTTACTATCATATATAATCTCGACCGTGACATCCGTCAATATTCACAACTCTGTCAAAGAAACCCTGAAATTTCTAAGTTATATTTCTGTTTTTTTTATAGTTTCTAAAGCCGGCTTCAGGCAAAAAACAACCCTTATAAAAACTATAGTCGTAGCTGCATCGATAATAAGCCTGTATTCTATATATCAATATTTCTGGGGGTATCAGCACACCATAGATTACATCAGGAGGACAGACAGCAGGCTTTTATCAATTTCGTCATATACCAGAGATATTCTGCTTTCGAAACGGGCAATAGGGACGTTCCCTTCTCCTAATATATTAGGCGGATACCTGATAATGGCTTTCTTCCTGTCTTTGTACACATACTTCTCGCCTCGTAAAGTTTATCCCGAAGGAAGCCAGGAACCAGCCCAGAAACTGCTCACCATAACTCCTGCAATAGTTATCCTGACAGCCCTGGTTCTCACTAAATCCCTAGGCGCATGGCTCAGCCTTATTTTCACTTCGATTATTCTAATTATTATTTTATATGATGACTTCGAAAAGCATAAATGGCTGGTCCCCTTATTTTGTATCTTTATATTTTTTATACTTATTTTTATTTTGTCAAATCGATGGGAACGCCTTATGAACTTGAAAAATCCTCAAAATTCCATAATCCAGCGTATAAATTATTGGAATACTGCAATAGGTGTAATAAAAGATCATCCATTTTCAGGTGTAGGAGCTGGCAATTTCCAGGAAGTATTTTTGAAATACAAGGTAGGGCTAAGCACCAATACCAGATATGCGCATAATATTTTCCTGCATCAATGGGCGGAGACCGGAATCCTGGGTTTTGCCGGAATCTTTTTTATGATCTTTGATCTCGTACGAAGAAAACTTAAAAATACCGGAAATAAATTCATATTTTTAGCCGCCATAGCTTTTATCCTGCATAACATGATAGATAATTCCTACTTCATGCCTGAAACGGGGATCCTCTTATGGATTCTATTGGGCGCCTTGAGTTTTTGAAAACATACATTCAAAGTTATGTGGCTTGAAATCCCAAAAAATTTAAGCTATTTGTTCATGCTATGCAGAAGGCTTTTATAAGCTTTTTTGCTGACCTAACTATCTTTTTCAGAGGTATTTCATCCATACAGGTCAGCTTTTTATCGCATTTATTTTTATAACATGGCGCGCATTTTGCTTCTGTTATTATCTTATAGCCCAGATTATACAAATCTATCTCCTGGGAGCAGGTTGATCCAAAGATAGCTACGACTGGCTTTTTAAGCGCTATTGCTATATGCATGGCTAGTGTATCAGCGGCAATGACTAATACGCAATTATTAATCAATGCGGCAAATTCTTTAAGGCTATTATCGCAGCCGCAATCAACTGCTTTCTCTCCTGCGGCTTTTTTAATATATTTATTAATATCTCTTTCAAGAGGCCCGCCAAGCAGCGCTATCTTAGCATGCAACTCTTCATGCAGCAATTCTATCAGCTCTATTATCTTCTCTTTTTTTAAATTTTTATTGGCAAAAGCCCTGCCTGCGCCTGTGTTGATGCCAATAACCGTATCTTCTTTATGCAAACTGTTCCTTTTAAAAAAGTTATCTGCAAAATCAATATGTCTCCTGTCAATCGTCAGTTCATATGGGTTATTATTATAGCTAAGCTTTGCTGTCTCAAAGATCAATTCCTGATAAGTTTTTTTGTTTTTAAAAAACTTTAGATCATCATCTATGCCAAGAAGATAGGAATATTCCGCTTCCTTATTAAAAGGACACAATCGATCCTCTCTATCCAGGCCATATCCATATTTTTCAGAAGCTTTGACAATCATAGCGAGAGAAACCGCTTCAATAGCCTTGTCTAAAGAAACAACGATATCGAAGTTCTCGGTCTTTAGCAAAGAAATGCTTTTTTCGCCATAAGTTAGAATCCGGTCTATATTAGCATTGCCTTCCAGTAGTTCGCGCGCCATCCCTTCTACAACCCAAGTTATGTGACAGGCAGGATATTTCCCCTTTAGCCCTGATAAAAGCGTTGTGGTCCTCAAAACATCGCCTGCCGACGCTAATTTTATAATTAAAATTCTTTTATTATCGGAAAAAATCAACATGCTCTCCTGGCTGTATGATATCAGAACTACCCTGCATACGGTCTGAGTATGGATTAACTAATATAACTTTCTTACGATATCTTTTCATCTGGCGGCATATATTCAAGCAAAAAATACAGCTGTTTTTGGTTATATACCAAATCAATAAAACATAAAACTCTTTTCTAAATATCATCCGGCACGGAATATTCCCAGAGACATACCTCTTATTCTGACGCATAATTACAGTTTTAAGGATTCAGCCTGCCGAAAGAGAAGCCGCCTTTGCTCATTCGAATTCTTTGATTAAGCCCTTCGCCTTTTACTTTTTATCTTTATAAATCAGGGTATTCCCCGGCATTGTTTCGGGTTTAGCAATATCAAATAAAGCCAGTATGCTTGGAGCTATATCAATAATGGCGGGATTATTTAACTCTACTCTTCTATTCACAAATATAACACCCGGCACTAAAGAAGAGTCGCTTAAATGGTCACCGCTCCATTTCTTTTTATTGTCTTCCAAAAGTATATTTGGAACTATACCCAAAGCAGTCTGCCAAGAAGCGCGAAAACCCCTGTCAAATCCTACAAATAAATCTGGTGCATCATCCATATGCTGGCCCTTGAATACATCTTCGCTGAAATATATATTATTTACAATATTTTTTCCGCTTTGCGGGTCTTTAAGCTGCTTCAAGCCCCTGGCAATAGCTTGCTTTATATCCTGAGCCTCTAATTCTTCCAGGATACCGTAATATTCTCTGCCTATTCTATTTATATAGATTCCTCCAAAACCCAAGGCATACGCCTTCGTCTTAGACCAATCTACGCCCTCAAAAGATTCCCCGCTTTCCTCCAATCCCGGCTTTAAATATAAGTACCCGTTCTCAATGAGCCAGCGATTTAAATGAACGGACTTACGAAACGGCCCGAATCCATGGTCGGATAATATAATCAAGGTCACATCTTTATCCATGCCTTTTAATACATTACCGATAATACCATCGATTTTTTCATAATATTTAAAGATGGTGTCCTGATATAAGGGATCTTTTTTATAAAGAGAGTGCTGCGGATCCAAATAACGCCAAAACATATGTTGAACAGCATCCAGCGTATCAAAATAGAAGAAGAATGCGCCGCCTTTAAAGTTTTTTAATTCCTCCTGCAAGATCTTTTCCCTCTCATTTAAAACTTCATCCACTTGTTCCAGGAAAGCTTTCTCGTCTAATCTGTTTTCTGTCAAGGCCCATGTATCATTAGGCATGCCCTGTGTATAAAAAAGGCCTGTTCTCTTTGCTAATTTAGCCGAGAAATCTTCAGGAAAAGAAATTGCAAAAAGTGGCTTTTCAGGGTCAAAATTTATCGGACTGCAATACAACTCAAAATCCGGGCTAACGGATTTTAAATATAATCTTAATATGCCGCTTGCTTTTCTAAACAAGCCTGTTTTGAAAGTCACTTTTTGCCAACTGCTCCAAGTGCCTTTTTTAAGTAAGAAACGATTATTCTGAAGATAAACTTCTATTCTTTCGTCATTCGGCTTAAGAATAACCTTTAAAGGAATTACTGTTTCTTTTATTGAGCTTCCCGAGGATAACTTAGGCCCGTATATTTTTGTCTCGATTATATTATCCTGTGGCTCCACATGAACAATCTTGCCCCGGCTCTCTTTATCCTCAGCGGTTAACGGTCCAGATGTATAAAAAGATAACCTCCCTATCGTTCCATAAAGGTCTGGAACGCCCATACCGGAAAGCATCTTGCCTAAAAGTGGCTGCGCCGGAAAGGTGTCAGGACAAAAGTAGATGAAGCTATTGACTTTATTTTTAGAAAGAATGTCCCAAAAGGTATCTCCTTTTCTGCGTATTTTAACTTCAGTTTTTCCTCCTGTATTTGAAATTTCACTAAGGCTTAGATACAGAGAATAGGTCCGTGGATCACGCATAATAAAATCAAATATGCCATGGTTTCCCGGATTCATTCCGGTTGAAAAACTTGTCCAGGCAACTGCCGATTCAGATGGAACGGTGGTTGCTAGATGCGCGTATGCCCCTGTTGCCTTTAAAGAGGCAAAATTAGGCAGTTTTCCTCCATCCATCATTTTCCCGGCAATATCCGGATCCATACCATCTATTCCTATGATTATTACTTTCTTTTCAGGTATATTTTTATGCATCACCAATCCTCCAATAATTAAGACTAGTAATAAAATAAAGAAAAAACAAAAAACTTTTTCAGAAACTTAAAAAAGAACCTGAAAAAAAACAAACAACTCCCCAGTAAACCTAAGATTATCCCCCACAAGAAAGATGTATTCTGGATAAAAGTAAATCCGGACCCTGGATCAACATAATAATCAATCATGTTTTATTTTTAGAAATCTTTAAAGGATAAGCCCTACAGCACGAATTTCGCTATTGCCTTTAAGAACGAACCTCCCTAAGCCGTTAGACCCTTTATAGTTTTCTGCCACTACCGGGGTATCGGTAATTAGTACCGCCTCTATAACATCATCCCGGCCTGCTGAAATGCCTATGGATTTTGGCTCGAGCGCAGCCATATCCCAGGCTCCGATTATCTGTTTTAAGCGAACAGAAACTTCCTGGGTAGCACACTTAAAAATCATGTTTTCTTTTGTATTTAAAGGCTGGACGCAAAGAATCCTTGTTAGGATCTCCTGCTTACCTTCGGGTAAATTTGGTTTACAGATAATTTGTCCACGGCATAAACCGCTCATATCATCTAAAGTCAATCCTATGCTCTCCCGGGCTGCAGCATGAGATTTTTTTTCATTAAAAACGCTTATTTTCTTTACCCTGGCTGTTTTATTTAACGGCATGATATTAACTGTCTGGCCTTCCCGTATTCTTCCTGAGATAATTTTACCCACTGCTATTTTATTACCGTTTAGATCGTAGATGTCTTGTATTGGAAAACGGAAATCATGGATAGTTCTTCTTTTATAGGAACTATCCAGTATTCCGGCAAGGGGCAACCCTTTATACCAGGGCATCCTTTTAGACCGCTTAAGAATGTTTTCCCCTTTTTTAGCCGATAAGGGGATAAAATATCCGGGTTTAATACCCGCTATCGCAGAGAACGCATTTATCTCTTCTATTATGGCCTTGAATACAGTTTCCTTAAAGCTTACCGCATCCATTTTATTCAATGCCACGATGATTTGGTCTACGCCCAGGAATTTCAATATAAAAAGGTGTCTTTTTGTCTGCGCTTCAATTGATTTCTCTGCATCTATAACTAATATGGCTATATCGGCATAGGAACTGCCGCAAAGCATATTCTTAAGCAATTCCCGGTGGCCAGGCACATCGATAAAAATGAATTGTTTTCCTTTCTTGGCCTTGCAGAAAGTCTGAGTCGTATCTATAGTCAATTGCCCCTTTCTTTCTTCCTCGAAGCTATCCAATAAATAAGCAAACTCAAATTCGCTGTTTAAACTTTGGCAGACGCGCGCGATTTCTTCCATTGACCCCTCTGAAAGAGAACCGCTCTCATATAAAAATCTCCCTATCAGGGTAGATTTTCCCGCATCAACATCGCCAGTCAACACTACTTTCAAACAGCCTTCTGTTTTCATTACATATACCCCAGCGACCTTAATTTCTGCATCATGTATTCTTTTTCCTTATCCTGGACGCGGCCTGACCTTTCCGGAATTACTGTATTTTCAATTTCTTTAATAATCTTATCAATCGTATTCGCTTTCGATTCTATAGGCTGGCAACAGCATTCGCATCCAATACTGCGGTATCTCTTATTCTTTTTTGCGAAGTATAGATTCACTACCGGCAGTCTTTCTCTTTTTATGTACCGCCATATATCAATCTCCCGCCAATGAAGCAACGGGTGAACCCTTATATGCGCGCCTGTATCAGCAACTGTCTTATAATATTCTGACCAAAGCTCAAGCGGTTGATTTTGATAATCCCACCGGAACTTTTTATCCCTCTGGGAAAAATATCTTTCTTTCGCCCTTATCGCATGCTCATCCCTTCTTATTGCTAAAAGCAATGCCTTAAAACCGCGCCTTTCGATCTCCTGTTTCAAGGCCTCTGTCTTCAGGGTATTACAGCAATCAAACCTCCCTTTTTCCGCAGACATATTTTCTTTTAGGGCAGAAATATTCTTTGCAATAATTAATTCGAGGCCCCACTCTTTTGCGTATTTATCCCGGAATTCATAAATCTCTTTAAATTTAAAGGTTGTGTCAATATGGACGACTGGAATAATGACCTTCCCAAGAAATGCCTTCCTGACCAGATGGACCAAAGTAGTTGAATCTTTGCCCATACTCCACAGGATTGCCAAATTATCTTTATATTCCCAATAAGCCTCCCTGATTATATAGATACTTTTGTTTTCTAATTCTTTTAAATAGGAATCGTTATCCATCTTTTCGAGGTCATTAGCAATTCATTAAATATTACGCCCGCATTCAAGGTCTTGTAACCCAGGCACCTGCAAAAACGTTCATTAATAAGACTTTCGGCTTGTTCTAACTGTTCTTTAGCGATTATAGCAAAGTCCATGTTTTTAGACAAGAAGATCCGCCTGATATATAGAACACCTTCAGCTTCTCATAGATAGTTTTCAGTTTCTCAACGCCTTCTTTGCCGCAAAAGAAAAACTGCGTATCTGCTGACCTTCGTTTTTTGCAAATTTAATTATTTCTTTAACTGCTTTTATGGCGTAAGGATTGGTTAGAAATAAATAAAAAAAACGAAGAAAATCATACAATAACAAAAAAACCATATTTCTATAAAAATTTTTAACATCTTCATTCTTAATTAACAGGTAGTGCCTGTTGCGGAAACAAAGATATTGCCTCATCTTTCTGCTTGAATCAGAGCAGTTGCCGGCATGATAGCAAATGGCCTCTGCGCAGAATTCAGCTTTCCATCCTTTTTTTTGCGCCCGCCACGCTAAATCCACGTCTTCAACCAGGAAGAAAAAGCGTTCATCGAAATAACCTGTTTTCTCCTTCACGTCCTCCAGCATTTGTTTTCTGTAAAGAGCTGCGGCTGAACAGGCGCCAAAAACATATTTCACCCTGTCAAACCTGCCATCATCAGCCTGAGCCCTGCCTATATCGTGAAACCTCCTTAAATTAGAAAGATATATTCCATAAGAATATATTGCCTTTTTATCCGCCTGCAAAACCTTCGCCTGAAACATACCTGTATTCTTTTCCGAAGCTTCCGCGGCTTTCATTATCTTCCCAAGAAAATCTTTTTCCAGGATCACGTCACAATCCAAAGTCAGTATCCATTCGCCTTTACTGGCATCTATGCCTTTATTCCTTGCTATGCACGCGCCCAAATTTTCCCTGTTTTCGATTATCTTAACACCGGGATAATATTTTTTTACCGATAATAATGTGCTGTCCTTAGAGCCATTATCTACTACAATTATCTCAAAATTGCGATAATCCTGGTCTGATATGGCTTTTAAGCAAGATTCGATAAATCCCGCGCTGTTATATGATAAAACTATTATAGAAATCATTTTTATTAAATTGTATTTAATACATCATAAAATTTCCTGGCTAACACCTTGAGAGAATATTCTTTTTCCACAAGACTTCTGGCGCTCATCCCGAGATCTCTGCGTAAAACAGGATCTTTTATTAATTCTTCCATCTTTTCTATAAATTCATCTTTGTCTTTTGCTAAAAAGCCGCAATCCCCATCTTTAATAATATGAGACGGCTCTCCGATATTGCTTGATACGGTCGCTTTTGCCATAGCCATGTATTCAAAAAGCTTGGTGGGGCTTTTTGATTTGTTAAATTTTGTATCTTGAATTAAAGGCAAAAGGCCCACATCGATACCTGAAAGATAACAGGGAATCTCCTCCGGTGGAATCCAGCTGTCTATTCTTATTCTGCCTCTATGCCTGATATTATCTATATAAGTATTTATTTCTTCAAAATATTCCCCTTCGCCTGCAATGCGCATAAAAATATTATCATACTTATCCGCTAACGCTAAAAAACAATCTAAAACAAACTTTATATTATCGCGCATTTCCCTGTGATACATAGTGCCGACCCATGAAAAAGTTATTTTTGAACTATCTTCATGGCCGCTCCCGGGCTTAAAAAGTTCCGTATCCGCACCTGTGGGAATATAATAAACCTTATCGTTGAATTTATCTAAATAATTTTTCAAATACAGGCTGGCTGCAATACATGCATCCGCATGTTTCGCGATCTTTCGCGTTAAAAACTCCATCTTAGAGCTTGGGAATAAGCCAAAATGATATACGGGATTTTCTCTTATATTCCAATCATCGCAATCGAATATAAATTTATTCTTATTTATTAAAGAAGCTATGAACGGGCTCAGGGTGTGATAATTCAGCCTCTGCATAAAAAAAATAGCGTCTTTTTCCTTCTTTAATAATATCTTAAAAGCCTCGATATTATATTTAATTTTATCCAAACAAGACATCTCAAATTCTTTTTCCCCGTATTTAGCGCCTAAGTTATCCGCAAAAGAAAAGACCTCTGCATCTATGCCGCATTTTTTTAAGGCCTTGGAAAAATTATAGCATCTTACCCTGGCTCCTGATAAATCGTACCCTTCGCGTGTAATGAATATTACCTTCATTTATTGAATATACCCCAAGCTTGTGAACAGCTTTTTATCTTCTTCTGTCAAGGAATAACCTTTCCTGGCTTTTAGTAAAGCGGAGTCGCATTTCATAAAATTATATAACCTTTGCTTTAGTTGTTTAAAATTATCCGATCTTTCGTTTACCAAATTATACTGGTTATACTGCTCCCCGGGATCTTCTTTTAAATTGTAAAACTCCAGGTTTTTCAGTTTACTAAAGATAAGTTTCCAATTTTCGGTTCTTAAAGCAAAATAACCTCTATCACAAGAGAAAATATATTTTTTATGGTAAATTCGGAAAGGTTTAATAAATGCCATTAGGCTCTCTCCCTGTATATAGAAAGGCTTGTTCAATCCCAGTAATTCAAGAATAGTTGCGGAAATATCTATTAAACTTACCTGCTTGGAAATTACTCTGCCTCTAGGAAATTGGGATGCTTCAGGAAACCTGATTATCAAAGGAACCTTTATATTTTCTTCATAACTTCCATAGTGGGTAAAAAATACATCATGTTCGCCCAGCATCTCTCCATGGTCAGCAGTCAGGATAACTAATGTATTCTTATCTAAGCCCAGTTCTTTCAGGCCATCCATGAGCCGGCCTACCTGAGCATCTGCATAAGAAATCGCTCCGTCATATTGCGATATATAATAATCAGGGTCGGCAATATTGTTTTCCACAACCACATAAGGAATTTTTCTTTTTCCATCATATTTTCGATTTCCGTAATTTAACTTAGAAATCGGAATGCTTATTGATTCCTTTCTATATTTATCATGCGAATACATATATTTATAAGGAACTGGCGGCCTGTAAGGAACATGGCATCCTTCATAATGGATATAAAAAAAGAATGGACAGTTTTTATATTGTATTTTCAGCCTATTCATAATCCGGCTGGTAAGCGCATAATTAGTCAAAACCGGCATATTATTCTTATAGTTGGCTGAAACGTATATTTTCTGAAAACCGTCTTTGATATCCAGGTAACTCAAAGTGTTCAAATTACTCCAAAGAACGCATTGATAACCTCTCATAACCAATTCATGCCCCAAAGTTTTGATCTTGGGATTTCGTAAATCCTCTAGATAGTGAATCTGATGAGTCAGAGAATAAGTGCCCGTCAATATGGATGGCACGGATTCAGCGGTCCATCCTCCTGCGCTGATAGCTTGAGTAAATTTAACTCCTTCATCAGCTAATCTATCAATATTAGGTGAGGTATTTTTTTTATAACCGTAACAACTCAAATGATCCGGCCTTAAGGAATCGACAATAATTAATATAATATTTATCGGCTTATAATCTTTTTTTATCTTTATATAACAGGGTACTGAATAGGCTGATTACCGATATACTTATTACTATAGATATAAGGACATATTTCTTATTTTGCAGCATTTTCATTTTTCGCATTGTCTTCGAATACGCGGATTAATGAATGATAATTCACCCCTGCGGGTTTTAAAAAACCATCATCGTGAACACAAAGCCCTAGTTCATCGTCCCATTTTTCAGAATCGCTGGTATTGTTCCAGAGCCTGGCCTGCCTTGTCCATTGCCAAGGCACAAAACCTGCCGCCTGTGTCTCTAAAAAAGCGTTGAAATCTTTTATTAATTCATCTTTTTGTTTTGTCTCATCATTCAAGCTGCAACCAGCCTCATTCCAAACTTCTTGAAATATAAATGGTTTATCCAGGCCTTTTATATATGCAAACTCTGCGGGTTCATATGTATGCACACAAGCGTAATCTAAAACATCTGTTATGTTTAAACTTAAATCATCTCCTATCGTAATAAGATGGCTATCGCCATATTCTCTAAATGTTTTTTTAATCTCCCCCGCCCAACCCTTTAATAGATCTATATCATCTTTATCTAAACGCGGCTCGTTCCATAAATCCCATGTAATTCCAGGCACATCTTTATATCGCTTGGCAAGTATCTCGACAAACTTCTTTTGAACAATCACTTTATCTTTATCAACAATCCTCTCTTTAAGTTTAAGCCATCCTATAGGATTGCCCATTTCTTCTGGAACTAGCGAGAAAATGTCTATGCAAAAAATTAAGCCCTGGTCCTGGGCCAATTGAATAATTGCGTCTAATATCCTTAAAGATCTTTCGGAAGGCAGGACTGTTGCATCTGCAACTTGAAAATACGGGTCTATTTCTTCCTTAACTACAAGGGAAAAATAATCCCTGAACCATTTAGAATGATGATAGTGGATACGCACAAAATTAAGGCCCAGATCGCGCATGGCCTTAAAATCTTCTCTTATTCTCAGCAGATTCGGCCTTAGCCACATCAGCTCTCCAAGCCTGCTTTCATAATAGTTTACTCCTAAAATAAACGACTCTTCATTGTTAATAATAAACCGGCCTTTGTCTATGCCTATCGAAGGCTTATTTTTTAGAATATCTTTATCCATTACTACAAAACCATTTTCCTCTCTATCTAAAATTACACTGTCTTTTTTTAAGCTTGCCCTTATTTTATAAAAACTGCTTCCGAATTTTTCCGGCTGCCATATTTCTTTCAGGGTTATCTGCGCTTCTTTCTGCAACTCAACCGGTTTATCTATTGCATAAACGATCATGCCTTCTTTATCTAAGAATTCAATTTCAACAATGCCTGACTCTGCAGCCTTCCCGCCGTTAATAACCTTCAGAGAAGCCTCAACTTTTTCTCCTCGATAATAGCCGGCGAAATTGGTCTCCAGCTCATATATGACAAGAGGAAATGATAAATATTCAATAATATCCGCGAGATTTTTTTGCGCATTGGAATTTTTTGGATTTAAAGGATTCTTTTCTCCTTTTGCACCCACAAGGCACCACTTATTCGGTATTTTATGCGCTGTTTTTACATAAGGATTCTTCCAGCTTTTTACAAAAATTATATCTTCCCGGTTCTTTGAAAAATCCCTGGCCGGTATCCTGTAAGGAAACACATTTCCATGAGTAGGCTGGACAGGGCTGAAGCCAAGACTGGTAGTAACGCTTAAACCTGTATCTTCCGCTCCTTCTAATTCATAATATTTTATGCCCAGCCGTGATAAGAACGCTGCATATGGATCCTTTATATCCGCCTTTTGCCATTTGTCATCGAACTTTTCCATAGCCACCCAGAAAGGCTTTCCAGCGACATTCAAAAATCCTCCTCCTTCAAAAATATATTCCTTTATATTCTGAAAGGCCTTGCGCGGAAACGCTTCGCCATAAGGCATAATCAAAAGATCATATGCGTTTGTATTCAATCGCTCTTTGCTTGAGAGCTCGTCAGCGCCCAGGTAAGTTACTGAAAAATCTTTGGAGATATTATCATGCAGCCATTCCGGAGTAAGTTTTAAAGGCAAGCCTATCGAAGGAAACCCTTTTTCTTTAAATATAGCTATTTTGAATTGATTTTTCGGAAGGCCGGGTTTATCCGCTGCAGACAAACACCCGCAGATTAAAAATAGAGGAAGAAAACTAACTATAATAAGTTTATATTTTCCAATTTTCATCAATATAGATTTGCACATTTATCAAGATCTTGACAATCTAACAATGTAAGTTTTGTCAAGATCTTGGCGCTCTCATGTCAAAGCATACCCGAAAATGGCTAAAAACTTGACAACTTAACAATGTAAGTTTTGTAAACTTGACAATCGTACAATGTAAGTTTTGTCAAGTTTATGAATGGCACCGCATCAAACACTTGGCTTAAAGCAACGTAAACTTGACAATCTAACAATGTAAGTTTTGTCAAGATCTTGGCGCTCTCATGTCAAAGCATACCCGAAAATGGCTAAAAACTTGACAACTTAACAATGTAAGTTTTGTCAAGATCTACAATACTTTTAATATCAGGCTACATCCTGGCTCTGAGCCCCCCGGAGCTAATATACTTAAAATACACCTAAGCTATTTAAATAATATGATCTACCAAAACCTTGCTTTATTTACCTGAATAGCATTTTCATAAGCGTTTAAAAGATTCCCGGCAGTAACAGTCCAGTTGTATTTTTCCTCTGCCCTTCTGCGCGCTGATTTTCCTAAATTATCCCTAAGATTGGTATCTTCAACCACTCTTAATATGCCGGAAGCCAAAGAATCAACGTTTCCGGGCTCGGTTAAAATACCGGCTGATCCGAGCATATTAGGCACTTCCCCGACATTGCTGGCAACTATTGCCTTTCCTGAAGCCAGATATTCCACTATCTTCAACGGGCTTTTGCATAAAGTGACTTCATTTTCTTCAAAGCACGCAACACATACATCTGCCGCAGCTATATATCCCGGAATCAGCTCATGAGAAACAGCTCCGGTAAAAATAAGCTTTCCATCGAGGTTCAGCCTGCGTGCTATTTTTTTTAACTCCTCAGCCTGATACCCGTCACCCACTATCATAAAAAACAGATCTTTTTGATAATCATTTATGAGCCTCGAAACGGTTTTGATAAAAAACTCGACATATTGCCCGCCATGAAGCTGCCCCAAATACAAAACCAACGGCTTAGTTATATTATATTTTTGCCTTATTTCTTTCCCTGAAATGCCGGGATGAAATCTCATGATATCAGCTCCCACGTGAGCTTCAAATATCCTGTTTCTGTCAAAACCTGTTTTTTCACATTCTATTTTAAGCCTTTTGCTCGCCACTGAAACCGTATCAACAATCCCAGGTATACCACTCTCCAGAACATGCAAAAAATTCCTTATAAAATCTCTTAAAATACCGGGCTGTGTAGATACTTCATAGATCTTGACTTCCCAATCATCCCAGTCATAATGCAGAGGTTTTCTTTTCAACATCCCGGCTATCATGGCAGGAATAGCTGCATGGTAAAAACATTTCTGAAAATGAACGATATCGCACCAACCTGTCAGTTTATATAATCTTATAATATTTGAAAGCAATGAGCCGGGCCCATGCATCCTGGGAAAAGGTATGGCAGTAATATTTTCTGCAAGTTTTGAAGGTTTGTGCCCGTTCAAATCCAGAGGGAAATATACTAATTTTACATTATGCCCTTTTTTAGTAAATTCCTTTGCTATATATACAATACGCACTGTCCACGGCTCAGCGCTTGAATATATATCGTGAGGATGAACCATAAGTATATTCATTCCAGCTATTCCGCCTTCCTTTTCTATCAGGGCTGTTCAATCCTCTTTTGGGCATACGCAAATCTATTCTTCAGCCGCAGGAGATCTGTAAGCACAGGAATCAAATCCCTAAATATAGCTACTGTACTAAAATTGACCGGATAATTCTCTATCGGAAACTCTTTGACTACCATGCCCTTTTGGACCAACTTTAAAAGCAATTCCACATCAAAAACAAAACCGCCGCAGATAAAATCATGCCTTATCTTTTCAAAAACATCTTTTTTTATAAATTTGGCACCTCCCTGGGTATCTTTGAAATCCAGGTTAAATAAATTCCTGACAAGCAGATTAAAGAATCTGCTTAAACATTTTCGGAAAAAGTTCTGTTTCATTCTCCAGAAAGTACACCCTTCCCATTTGGAAAAAATTAAACAGTCGCACTTCCCCAAAAACAGCTGATCGAGCCCGTCTCTGATAGTTTCTATTTTAAAAGGCGCATCTGCATCCATGAATCCCAGTATATGCCCGTTTGCAACCTAGAATCCTTCCAATATGGCCATTCCCTTGCCTATCCTTTTCCCGAAATATAATATTTTGCCATGTTTATCATTTTCAAAAATTTTTTTAACTACCAATAAAGTGTCTTCTTTTGGTTCATTTATAACCACGATTATTTCTATTTCCTCTCCGAAGACTTCCCTTGTTTTTTCTATAGTGCCTTTAATAAAATTCTCGGCACAAAAACACGGTATAACAATTGAAATCTTATTTCCAGAATTTAAATTTACAGGCATTGTGTATGGTTTCAGATAAAAGTAAATTTAGCTTTAATTTCTATTAATAAACATCGCTTTTCACTTTCAAAAGCCCCAAAGCGGACCTTGCATATCTTGCAAATTCATTCATAGACCTTATATTTACAAAGGTCCCCAAAAGATACTTCGGCCTAAAATAAAATGCGCGGTACGCCATAATGGTAAAATCCTCTATCTCTTTCTGTGATAATTTGGTCCACGGCGACGCAAGGCGCTCTTCTCCGGCATCCCCCAGGACAAATTCCCTCCAATAGTCCCGTTTTGTCTCTTTGACTACCTGATTATAAAGATCCGTGCAGGGCTTGGCCATCACTTTATGAAACTGGGCATAATCCAATTTTAATTCTTTGGCAAATCTTATTGTTTTTTTAACAGACAACATCGTCTCACCAGGGCTGCCGATAAGAAAAAAACCCAGCGCTAATATCTTTTTCTTTTTTGTCAATCTGATCGCCTCTCGTATCTGTTCGATGGTTATGCCCTTATTGATTCTGTCAAGTATTTCCTGATCTCCTGATTCGATGCCATATAGTATCCTTTTAAAACCGGCCATGGCCATTTCGTCCAGCAGTTCTTCGTCTACCTGGTCAATCCTGGCGCGGCAGGAAAAATTTATCTCTATATTCCTCTTTCTTACTTCCCGGCATATAGCGATAATCCTTTTTTTATCGATGCTGAAACTCGGGTCAAAGATATCTATTTCCCTTATTTTATATTTCTTATAACATTCCTCAATCTCATCCACGACCATTATCGGGCTTCTCGCGCTATAAGGCGTCCCTTTAATATGGCAAAAACTGCACTGGGCCGGGCAGCCTTTGCTGGTAAGCATTATGGTAAAATTTTTCCTCTTTGACATAACCTCGCGATATCTATTATTCGGCAAAAGATGCCTTGCAGGAAAAGGCAATGTATTAAAATCTTCGTAAAGAGTATCCGGGAAATTAATTACCGTCTCCCCGTTTTTTCTGAAAACAAGGCCCTTGATATATTCAAAACTTCTGTTATTCTCCAAAGCAAAAAGCAGTTCCGGCAAGGGTTTTTGAGCGGAACCGATTATTCCGTAATCTATCTCTTTGTGCGTTAAAGTCTCTTGTGGATAGAGCTCTAACTGGATATTGCCCACCAGAACAGGCATTTTTAATTCAGACTTTAAATATCTTATCCAATTCAGGGTAAGCTGAAAAGTCCAGACAGTCAGCATAAAACCTAACATGTCAGGCTTAAATTCGATTAAACGCCTCAAAACGTTTTCTTTTGACAATTTAAGCGCATTGGCGTCTATTATAGTCACATCATGCCCGGCTTTTTCCATAATAGCAGCGGCATAGGCCAATCCTAAAGGCGGAAGCACGCCAAATTCTCTCCCTACTATATCAATATCTTCTTCAAATCTTCTATGCACGTGGTTGTATCTTGGAAAAACCAATCCTATTCTCATATTTAATATTTTCTATTTTAAGAAAAACTGGCTAATTTAATTATTTAAGGCTATGCTATTATATATTTTTTGAATATCAGGAGATAATAATGCTATTGCTTCATCTTCTCTGATATCATGTCCGGCAGATACAGATGTATCTCTAAGCCCTGGATGAACCATCAATTCCGTAATACCTTCTTTCAATGAATCAAGCACATTGTATATTTTTCCAGTATCCAAGCGGCCGCTGAAATCGAAACCCTTGAAGTAATCGCTGGTAATCAAATTCGAATTGTATATCTTACCTCTTAGTCCAGCTGAAAATCTATTTACAACAATGCTTATTATATTCCTGGCTTCGGAATAAGGGCATCGGATATATGATATCTCATATTCTCTTGCCAATTTCAAAACAATATCAGAAACCACAGGAAACAGGTGTAAATGCTGGTGGCTGTCTAAATGCGAGATTTTAAACCCTCCCTTAAGAACGCGTTCTATCTGAAGTCTGAATTCTTTCTCAACTTCATCAAGCTTTATTTTTTTAAACATCAGTCTTCCTATAACTTGGGTATAATTTAAAAAAAACAGCCCATCCTTGTCTACTGCTCCGGCTAGGTTACCGCTTAAAGGCCTTCCGGTACCGGGGCCTGCCAGATTCAAATGCACGCCTACTTCTTCAATATGGCTGGATTTCAGCAAATCTATGGATTGCAGGAAAAAATCGGTATTGGATATAAAAGAGATCCGCGATACAATCTTGTGCTGATAACATTTGATTATGGCTCTGTTTATTTTTAAATCCAGCCCAAAATCATCGGCATTTATTATTATCTTTTTCATTGATATTACAATCGCCCGTTTTAAAATTATCCGCCTGGAAAAATCAGAATTTTTTTAATCTTCTTGAGAAGATATAAAAACATATCCATCAATACGGTTATAATGAATAAATAGAACAGGGTAAAAAACCTTGCTTTTCTATTGCTCATCTTAATGGGTAACAATATTTGTATAAATCATACTTTTTAAGTTCGTTCAAGACTTTTATTATAGTCTGGTGATTATCGCAGTGATCGCAATGCTCATCATATAAGACCTGGCCGTTGGCAAATTTTATACGCATATTATCTTTTAAATATTTTGCCTGCCTTCTCCATCGCCAATAGTCGGTTGAATTCCAGACCTCTTTAAACGATCTCTGATCCAGATAACCCACGGTGCGCAAATGGCAGCAAAAACTCATATCATATTTAGCCGGGATTAAGTTAAAATACCATCCTATAGTGCATCCGTTATTCAAGAAAAAATCCTTGGACCATGCGCCAGTTTTCTCATCATAATGGTTTAATTGAAATTCAAAATTATCCACAAATTCTATATTGCTTTTTTTCAAGATCTCAGAAATTACAGGGACTTGTTTTTTTATCTCTTCTATCTCTTTAGGCTTAAGCTGTAAAAACCTGTTCATGACGTCCAGCCTTATAAGATAAAAACGCACGGCATCCGGCGCAATATCCGCATCCATCTTGGCCATCTCTACGAGTTCGTGATAATTCATATTATGTATGACATGGCTCACTATAAGACGAGGGTTATTTTTGCCGGCTTGCTTTTTCAATATCATAAATTTTTTAAGGTTATCCCGGACTTTATAAAAAGTCTCGGCCGGCTGTATAGAAGAAATCTTTTCATAAACCTCGGCTGTGCCTGCAGGAAAACTACAATAAATTTCGTTAACATCTAAATCTATTATCTCTTTTGCTTTTTCTTCGTCAAGCAGGATCCCATTTGTGAAAAATAATACCCCCAATCCTTTACTTCGCGCATATCTAAGCATTGGCATAAATTTATCATACATTAGCGGTTCTCCATCGCCTTGGAGTATTATCCCATCGGTCATCATATCTGAAGCATCATTTATGATTTTTTTAAAAAGCTCAAAATCAAATTTACGATTAAGGAATTCTTCCGGATGTTTTACGCCTGGCGTATGGACCCAGCAATGCTGGCATTTAGTATTACATCTATGAAACGGGTCAAACACAATGGTCTGGGGGCCGATAAGAGCCTGCTCGCTGATTATCCCCAAAAGCCTTAATAGATCCTTTTCTCTGCCCGGATTCACCTTGGCATGCAAGCCTATTGTATTGAGGATTTCCATCAATTCATTATCATAGAAAGATATGCTTATCCTTTCTGCATCAATCTGTTTCTTGATGTCCTCAACATAGATAATGAAATTTTGAGGCAGGTCCTTTACTGGAAAAAGCCTTAGATTTATCGAAGAAAGATCTGTCTTTTTTCCCAGACGAAACATGGAAAACTCGGCTATTTTATTCAGCCGCGCAAAGTTATATCTTGAAAGGGCAATTGTTATCTTTACATCTTCTGCCTTATGAACAAGTTTTTCTATCTTCGCGATACTCTTCTTGAAATCA
>Ga0172369_10000521_pt1 | contig 57298 bp, 57 predicted proteins | sample LakKiv25m_FD_114539 | JGI IMG/M metagenome (GOLD analysis project Ga0172369, IMG submission 114539) | Freshwater microbial communities from Kabuno Bay, South-Kivu, Congo - kab_022012_11.25m | ecosystem: Environmental > Aquatic > Freshwater > Lake | place: Democratic Republic of the Congo...
TAGAAAAGCTTGTAGAGGATTGCTTCAAATCGATACAGCTTCCCGAAAACATTTATTCGAAGCTAAAAGATCGCTTCGAGCAGGAACTGCTGAAAAGAGAGGATGGCACTATCCGCGAACAGCAGTTTATTACTCGGAGAATGACTAAATTAGCGGATCAGCGACTGAAACTGATGGAAGCCTACTATGCTCAGGCTGTCCCTCTGGAAGTATTGAAAAAAGAGCAATCAAGAATAAGCGGGGAATTAGAGGATTGTCAGGGAAGACTCGAAATTCTTAAGAACGGCGACGATGATATTAAGAGTATGTTAAACCTCGCTCTGGATATGGCTTCGAAATGTCATGTCGCTTACACTAAAGCCAATCCGAAAGTCAGGCGGATGTTCAATCAGGCGTTTTTCAAGAAGGTTGCCATAAAAAACAAAAGGGTCAGTGCATTACATTACACTAACCTCTTTGCTCTATTATTCGACCCTGGTTTGAATAAGGAGGATTTGGTAGCGGGGGGAGGATTCGAACCTCCGACCTCCGGGTTATGAGCCCGACGAGCTGCCACTGCTCTACCCCGCGTCGTTAATTAGCGTTTCTATTATCTTTCTGCGCAGATAAAATACTAACAAATTTTACGCTTTATTTCAAGCCTAAAAGAGTTTTATTATGTTTCTTCCTTCTGTGGGAAGAGGAACTGCCACCATTTACGCGGATTTGATATTTTTATTTCTTCACTGTCTTTCTTGTCTTCCCCCTGTTTTCCTGCCATCAAGACTATGACCTCTTCCCCCGGTTTCTGATACTGGAGCCTTTCTCTCATAATTCTTTCTTTATAACTATTTGTTTTATAATAAAGTATTTTGTTTTGAAGATTGGTGTTCTCAGCTTCCAGCAAGGAAACTTCTTCTGTGAGATCCTTCGTCATTTGGTTGAACTTCCAGTTTTGATAGGACACTTTACCAACTGAAAAGATTAGATATAAAAGGAACAGTATTCCTGTCAGTTTAATAATCTTAGTTTTTAGTTTGTTTCTCCTCATTTGTTCCTTAATAAGAGTTGAAAAAGATGCATTTTTGAAGTATGATAGGTGAGTTATAAACGCACTTTTATTATAAAGCATATTTAGAAATTAGTAATTAGGAATTTACCATTTTTACACGGGCCCGTAGCTCAGTGGTTAGAGCAGTCGGCTCATAACCGATTGGCCGTTGGTTCAATCCCAACCGGGCCCACCATTTGACTCATTATATTCGCTCATAGCTTTCAGCCAAAAAGAGTCGAATGTCCTGAGCGTTAGTCGAAGGACAAAGAAATACTTAGGCAGGGTAGCTCAGTCGGTTAGAGCGCAGGACTCATAAGCCTGAGGTCGTGGGTTCGATTCCCACCCCTGCTACCAATAGAAAAATAAAAAGAGCCCAATAGGGGCTTTTTTGTATCGGTATACTATTATTTCACTCTTTAATCATGATAAGCTTTAAATATGGAAAAAGATTTTTTGGCTTTCAGCCAAGATAATAAATTAATAGAAAAGGGTGACCACATCCTAATCGGAGTATCCGGAGGCATGGACTCGATCGTGCTTTTGGATATCCTTATTAATTTACAAGAAAAGTTACAACTTCTAGTTGCAGTTGCCCACGTGAACTATGGCTTGAGAGCTGATTCTGATAGAGATAATGAGTTTGTAAGAGATTTAGCAAAAAAATATGATTTACAATTCTTTGAGAAGAAAGTGAAGTTATCGGGCAGCAATGTCGAGGAGAAAGCTCGTGATATTCGATATGATTTTTTCAATAAAGTCGCAAAAAGAGAGAAGTTCAACAAAGTCGCTGTTGCCCATCACAAGAATGACCTAGTAGAGACTTTCCTTCTAAATATTGCCAGAGGAAGTGGCCTTGACGGGATGATTTCTATGAAACCATCCAGCGGAAGCTTAATCCGTCCTCTACTCTTTACCACACGAGAAGATATCCAGGAATATGCAAGCAGAAACAAACTTGAAAATGTAGAAGATGTAACAAATGCAGATCTTTCAATAAAGAGAAATCTGGTTCGTCATAAAGTTATACCTGCTCTCGAAGGCATAAACTCAAATCTTCTGGAAACTATCACTAGAGAAATTGAAACTTTGAGAGAATTTAACGATTTGCAACAAGAAATCGTAAACAAAAATTATAAAAAACAAGTAGTTGAAACTGCAAGCTCGACCGAACTATCAGTGGAGTCTCTATCAAAGCTTCATCCTTATCTAAAGTCCGTAATTATAAGACAAGCTATCTTGCATACAAAGGGTTCCTTAAAGAACATTACCAGCAGACATATCAATAGTATTTTACAGCTTACAGAGAGAAAGTGGGGAACAAAAAAAGTGTCCTTACCCGAAGGATTGATTGTAAAGCGTACTTATGATAAAATCAAGATTGAGAAGCAAGCAAAAAGCTCCTGCCCGAAGCCAAAAGAAATCAATCTGCAAATGAATGAAGAAGTCACTTTCGGCACTTGGAGGCTTTTTTTAAGTAAAGAAAACAAAAAAACACAATCAAAAAACAAAAATTTAGTATTTTTAGACATTCAAAAAGTGCCTACGCTTCTGGTAAGATGTAAACATGCTGGTGACAAAATAAAAATCAGCAAAGGGAAAAACAAAAGTCTCAAAGATTTATTTGTAGACGAAAAGATTCCCAGAGAAGATAGGGATTCATATCCAGTTGTGACAGATGAGAATGATAAAGTCATATGGGTTCCAGGAATACGAGCAAGTCATGACTACTTAGCATCCTCCGAAAGTAAACAAGTTATAATTATTAAAGCAACGAAGGAGCCCCATTGAAAAAGAACAATCGAAACATTTTACTTTTTGTCATAGTCATACTTATTATGGCTGCTGTCTATTCTTTCTATATCCCCAATCAAAGTATTGAAAAAGTAGATATTTCTAAACTCGTTCAGGAAATAAAAGACGATAAGGTAAAGGCTATAAAACAAGAGGGAACCAAAGTCACTATCACTTTGAGGGAGGGAGACAAAAAGCAGGTGGCGACTATTAGTGACAATGAGAATATAACTGATTCTCTAAAGCTTTTCGGCGTAGATAAACTTGATCCTAGTAAAGTAAGTGTAGAGTCTAAACCGTCAGGCAGCAGCTCTCTCTGGATAGCCATCGCCATCCAACTTTTGCCGGTAATTCTTATCATAGGTATCCTGTACTTCTTTATCAAACAAAGTCAGGGATCAGCAAACCAAGCTATGGGTTTTGGGAAGTCGAAAGAGAAAGTATATGATAAGTCGAAAGAGAAAGTGTCCTTCAAGGATGTTGCGGGAAGCGGAGAAGCAAAGGAAGAGCTTGAAGAGATAGTCGAATTTTTAAAATTTCCAAAGAAGTTTCTCGATCTAGGCGCAAAGATACCAAAAGGAGTTCTACTTTTTGGTAGACCAGGTACAGGAAAGACCTTACTTGCCAGAGCAGTTGCAGGTGAAGCCGACGTACCGTTCTTCTCTATATCGGGCTCTGAGTTTGTAGAGATGTTTGTCGGTGTTGGTGCTAGTCGTGTGAGAGACCTCTTCAACAAAGCAAAGAAAAATGCGCCTTGTATCATCTTTATAGACGAAATAGACGCCGTCGGCAGACAACGTGGTTCTGGACTAGGCGGCTCCCACGATGAGAGGGAACAAACACTGAATCAGATACTTGTAGAAATGGACGGTTTCGAAAGTGGTACAAATGTTATCGTTATGGCAGCTACTAACCGTCCTGATGTCCTGGACCCTGCACTACTGAGGCCGGGTAGATTTGACAGGCGCATAATCCTTGACATGCCAGACATTAAAGACCGTGAAGCAATTTTAAAAGTTCACTCTAAGGGAAAACCTCTCGCAAAAAATGTTAATCTTGAAGTTACGGCGAAGCAGACACCAGGATTTTCCGGCGCTGATCTTGAAAATCTGATGAACGAAGCAGCAATACTTACAGCCAGAGAAAATAGAAAAGAAATAAACATGTCTGAAATAACAGCTGCCACAGAAAAAGTACTACTAGGCCCGGAGAGAAAAGGACGAATACTTACGGAACAAGAGAAAAAAATTATTGCTTACCACGAGGCAGGCCATGCTATCGTCGGTCACCTACTCAAACATGCTGACCCAATCCATAAGATATCTATCATCTCTAGAGGAATGGCCTTGGGAGTAACATGGAGCTTACCTAGAGAAGATCTCCATCTAATGTCAAAATCAAAGATTTATGACGAAATCACTATGGCTATGGGGGGCCGTGCAGCTGAAGTAGTAGTTTTCAACGAAACTACTACCGGAGCGTCAAATGACATCGAACAGGCAACTAAGATGGCTCGAAAGATGGTGGCTAGATACGGCATGAATGACAAACTAGGTCCACAAGTATATGGGCATCAACAGGAGCAAGTATTTCTGGGCAAGGAACTGACAGAACACGACAAAAACTACTCTGAAGAAACAGCCAGTGTTATTGACCAGGAAACTCATAAGATCATAGTAGACTCTTATAACAAAGCTACTTCTATTCTGAAAAAACACCGCAAAAAGCTCGACCTTATAGCTGCGACTCTCATCAAAAAGGAAACTATAGAGGGTGTGGACTTCGAAAAAATAATGAAGAAAGTGGACAAGGCATAAAAATAAAGTGACTAGAGTAAAAAAATTTATCTATCTCATCTGGGATAAAAAGCTAACTGTTTCATCTGCTGCTATTCTTCTAGCCGGAACTGGGCTAGCTTCAAACATTCTGGGGCTATATCGAGAGAGGCTTATCGCCGGACACTTCGGCGCATCCTATCAGACAGATATCTTTTATGCCTCATTTCGTATCCCTGACCTCATCTTTAATCTTTTGATTCTGGGTGCTCTGTCCAGCGTATTTATTCCTGTTTTTATAGAAAAGATGACAAAAGGCAAGAAAGAAGAAGCGCAAAAACTGGCTAACTCTTTCCTGAACTTCCTACTAATATGTACTATCGTTTTTGCAGTGATTATGTTTATCCTGGCCCCGAAGCTTGTACCTCTGCTTCTCCCCGGTTTTTTCCATCAAAACATACATTCAGACTTCAACATATATGACACTACAGTAACTATGATGAGAATAATGCTTCTCTCCCCTATTTTCTTTGCCATATCAGGAATATTTAGTGGAGTTCTAAACTCTCACAAGAGATTTATAGCATACTCTCTCGTCCCTATTATTTACAACATTTCCATTATACTATCTATGATATTTCTAGTTGATAAGTTTAACCCTTCGATATATGCACCAACAGTAGGTGTCGTTATCGGAGCATTTCTAACTATGCTTATACAGGTTCCTTCGATTTTAAGAACAGGTTACCGCTGGAGGCCAAACATAGACTTTAAGAAGGGTGAAATTGCACGAATTATCAAGATGATGGTTCCGAGGACTCTGACCATAGGAGCAAACCAGATAAATATCGTCGTTGATACCATAGTCTTGTCTTTTTTCGCTGGTGGCATTAGTATATTCAACTACGCCAACAACATCCAGACCGTACCAACTGTCATCTTCGGTATATCTATTGCTACAGCCATCTTCCCTGCTCTTTCTGAGGCACATTCAAAGGACAATAAAAAAGATTTCATCAATCAATTTTCATGGAGCGCACGAAGAATCCTTTTCTTTATGATTCCTGCTACTATCGGCATCATAGTGCTAAGGGCGCAGATAGTCCGTTTGATATTTGGTATAGGAAACTTTGACTGGGAAGCCACTTACTGGACTACAAAAACACTGCTCTTCTTTTCCTTCGGACTCATAGCGCAGGGTCTGATACCTCTGCTCATCAGATCATTCTATGCGCTTCAGGACACAAAGACTCCTTTCTATATCAGTCTTGTAGTAATGGTGGTCAATATAGTTTTATCTGTTGTTTTCCCACTTCTACCATCTCTAGGCTTAGGAGTAGCCGGTGTTGCTCTTGCCTTCGCCGTCGCAGGAATTCTAAATGCTGTCTTGCTCTTCATGCTTCTGCATGAAAAAATCGGCGTCTTGGATCCGGATCATAAAATATTTGAGTCAACATCCAGACTCATCATTGCCTCCATATTCATGGGCATTATCGCTCACTACTCTCTATATCTTTTTGATACTTTTGCAGATACTCATCAAGTCATTGGTCTCCTAATACAGACGTCAGGTGCTATAGTCTTCGGTGCATTGAGTTACTTCCTTCTTGCGTGGCTTTTCAGATGTGAAGAAGTAAAGTTTATTCTCGAAAAAGTAACTAGGAAATAGTATAATCTGTACTCATGGATAAGCAAAAAATACGAAATTTCTGCATTATTGCCCATATCGACCATGGTAAGTCTACCCTAGCTGACCGTTTTTTAGAGGTGACCAGAACTATTGCTGTACGTGATATGAAGAAACAAATCCTTGATACTATGGAGCTAGAGCAAGAACGAGGGATAACTATAAAACTACAGCCAGCTAGAATGCACTATAAGGGATATATCTTGAACCTCATCGATACCCCGGGCCATGTTGACTTTTCCTATGAAGTATCTAGGTCTTTATCAGCAGTCGAAGGAGCAATACTAGTTGTGGACGCTTCTCAAGGGATAGAGGCCCAAACACTGACTACTCTAACTATGGCAGTAGACAAAGGTCTCACTATAATCCCCGTGGTAAACAAAATAGATTTACCTCATGCTGAACCGGAAAAGGTCGCTAAAGAAATTATAGATCTCCTAGGCGTTACTAGAGATGAGATAGTCTTTGCTTCAGGGAAAACAGGTGAAGGGGTAGCAGAAATATTGGATGAAGTAACCAAAAAAATCCCTAGCCCCAAAGGGGATACCAATGCCAAAACAAGAGCGCTTATATTTGACTCTTTCTTTGACAGCTATCGAGGTGTTATCTGTTACGTTAGAATTTTTGATGGAAGAATTGGGAAGGCAGAAAAACTAAGAATGATGGCTACTGGTACTGATGGAGAAGCTATAGAGGTGGGTCATCTTAAGCCAGTATTTACTCCTAGAGATGCCCTCGACTGCGGGGAGATAGGATACATCGTCACTGGTCTGAAAAACGTTGCTGAGGCAAGAGTAGGCGACACCATCACATTGCTTTCCGGTCCGGCATGTGAACCCCTCCCTGGTTATAAAAAGGTAACCCCTTTCGTTTTTACTGGCCTCTTCACCACATCCGGAGAAGACTATCAAACTTTGAGAGACGCCCTATCAAAGCTTCAGTTGTCTGACTCTGCACTTGTTTATGAACCTGAGAATTCTGTATCTCTCGGATTTGGGTTCAGATGTGGTTTTCTGGGCCTACTCCATATGGAGATAGTCAAAGAAAGGCTAGAAAGAGAGTTTGACCTTGATCTTATCGTCACTACTCCCAGCGTCTCATATGAGATAGTCAAAACAAACGGTGAAGAGTTCTTAATGAAAAATCCTTCTGAAATTCCTGACAGATCTGAAATAAAAGAAATACGTGAACCATGGCTGAAACTTGAAATAGTCACGCCAAAAGAGTATCTAGGAGCGATAATGAATCTAACTCAGAACAAAAGAGGTACGATGAAAAATATAAGCTACCTAGAAGAAAATACTGCTCTTATAACATTTGAGGCTCCACTTTCATCTGTTGTCACTGACTACTATGATGACCTGAAGAGCATATCCTCCGGATACGCATCTATGTCCTATGAGATGATTGGATTTCGTGCTTCTGATCTCGTAAAGCTAGACATCCTAATATCTCAGGAAGCTGCCGATACCTTGTCTGTTATAGTACATAAAGATGAGGCTCATGCCCAAGGGCAAAAGATAGTCTCAAAACTAAAAGAACTGATACCAAAACAAAACTTTAATATTATTTTGCAGGCCGCTATCGGCGGGAAAATAGTCGCTCGAGAAGATATCTCTCCTTATAGAAAAGATGTAACAGCAAAGTTATATGGAGGAGATGTAACAAGAAAAAGAAAACTGCTAGAAAAACAAAAAAAGGGAAAGAAGAAAATGAAACAGATAGGAAGGGTAACTATCCCTTCTGACGTATTCATTAATCTTTTAAAAAAGTAGCTTGGTATCTAGCCTATAAACGTTCTGGCTAGAAAGATAAACAGGATGCCCAGAACAACATAAAAGCTATTCCAGAAATTCACATTTTTATGCGTTTCCGGTATGAGATCACTAGCGGAAATATAAATAAAAGTCCCGGCAGATGCTCCTAGAGCAAGCCCAACCACACTTTCGGAGACTCCACCAAGAAGCAGATAAGATAAAACTGCCCCTATAGGAGTAGCCAGAGCCACTAGCATCACTCCCTTAAGTATTTCTTGCCTTTTAAATCCACTACTACGCATAATAGTAGACACTGATATACCGTCAGGAATCTTGTGGACCAGTACTGCTAGAGCTGTCACTGCCCCTAGAGTGCGGCTGACTTCGAATCCTGTCCCGATAAGTGCACCGTCTATCAGAGAATGAAGCATGATTCCCCATAGACCAACTAGACCCTTGCTTCTGTCAATGTGATGATGAGAACACTTGCCCTCAGAACAACTATGCATCATTATCTGTTGTTCTAAAAGGTAAAAAATGACGAAGGCGCAAACAGCTGCATATAACGAATGAGAAGAATTGAAAGTCATGGCCTCCGGTATCAGATGAAAAAAGGCCAGAGCTAGAAGTGCTCCGGCAGAAAAACCAACAAAATAAATTAATTTTTTCTCAGAAATAACCTTTTCTCTCAAAATAATGTAAGAGCTAAGAAGGGTCGCTAGTCCGGCGACAATCGAATAGAAGAGAACTGGATAAATATTATTTAACATAAGCTTATTCTAGTATAGTCCTTAGTATTTTACAATCTTACACATTGACTTTGAAAATAAGAATCTTTATGCTTTAATATATAAGAAGATAAAGGAGAAAAATATGTCAAAAGTACTGATAGTAGCACCAGACAAAGAGACCATTAACCTATACAAGGCAGCCATCACATTTCAAGGGATAGACACCATTACGGCGACCCGTGCTGAAGAAAGTTTAAAAATGTTAGACGAACATCCTAGTCTGATATTGCTTGACATCATGACTCCGGACTTGAACAAGGTCAATCTTATCAATGAAATACAGAAAAGAACCAAGGGTGAAGTGCCTCTCATCATCATTGCTGATATGAGAGAGGATGCTGATCTATATAGCCACTCCATAGAAGGAGCTTGTGAATACCTTTTCAAGTCAGAAACGTCCGTTGGTGATATTATCAGAAAAGTGAGAACAACGATTGATAAGAAAAAGTAGCCGGCTGTAAGAGAAGAATCTATTAGAACATTGTCCTCAAGAATTCGCTTTCTTCGGGGCATTTTTTATTAAAAGCCAAGTGTTTCTACCCCCATATCCACTAGTTTTCACCAGAGAATGGCGACCATTTGCCTTTGCCCCTTCCAACACAAACTCGATAACTTTGCCGTCTCTTTTCAACAATTCATATGTACCGCTATCCCATATCCTTACTGTTCCGGCGCCATAGCTTCCCTCCGGTATCTCTCCTTCAAAGTTGATATAACTTACCGGATGATCTTCAACCTGTACGGCTAACTTTTTCTCATTTATATCTCTGGGTATACCCTTCGGCACTGCCCAGCTTTTCAAAACTACATCTCCGAAGTCAGAGTTTTCCGGCATCTCCAGACGAAAGTCCCAGTGCAGATGTGAGGCATTATGCTCTTGAATAACAAAACGGTTCCCTCCCACAGGTACACTGTCTGCTTTCGGCTCTGGAGTAACGTCAAAGTTTCTTTTTTCTTTATATTTTTCCAAGGACATAGGTCATCCTCTCTTTTCGTCATTCTAAATACTAGGTTCAAGATTCTATCCTCTACTGATGCTTCTCCATCCAGCTCTTTAGCGCTTCTTTCTCTTGATATCCCTCGAGTCTAGCTCCATCTTTCTGAGAGATAAACTCGGGAGTGGCTTTTATCTTATACTGATTAGCCACATCGGGATTATCAAGAGTATTCATCGGTTTTACCCGAAATCCTTCTACCGCAAGTTCACTTAAAACCTTTTTCTCTTTGATACAATGAACACAGTTTGGTGAGTAGAAATACATCACATTTGCATTGTCATCAAAGTAGGTCTCAGTTTCTTTTGGTACACTTTCAGGTTTAGAATTTGAAACCTTGAGATACCCTATCAAACCTACAAATCCTACTACCAGAAGTCCTACTAAAATGTATGGAATTAATTTCTTCATGTTCTCCTCCAGCTTATCAATCTATCAGTTACCTTTGTGAACTATATTCTTTGTCCTCTTACCCTTGCTCCAAATACTAAATTCTATCATTCAAAATACTTTCTCTATATGTACCACTTTATCAATATTACACCAAGAACTGTCATGATGATACCCATCACCAGTTTCATATAGTTCTTCTCCCTCTCCTGCCAGTCCATCAGCTTCATCGCCACCTTTTGATTTGATGTAACTACATAGATTAGAATCAGAGGCAGCACAAACATCAGATTATATATTAAAAGATATATAAAACCTTGAATGAAAGTTGATTCTTTAGATAGTAGAGCCAGCGTAGTGACATAGATTCCTCCAGAACAAGGAAACTCGCTGATACCGACCAAAACACCAACCACGGCAGCTGCCGGCAAAGTTGCTTTATACGTCCACTTCAGTATTAGTTGTCTAGCAGAGTATGGAATTTTTGTACTAAAGGGGCTACCCGGAAAGAAATAATCCTTGATAGAGAGAACTCCCACTAAGATGATTATTCCAGCTCCGATAAGACTTATGAGGTGTGGCTGACCAAAAAGCTGAATAACTCTTATCATACCAAGCCCAATAAGCATATATGAAATGTAAATTGCCAGAATATAAACCAGGCTTATCTGAAAAACGTGTTTCTTCTCTTTCTTCAACATAAAAAGCATCGAGAGAAATATTAAAAATATCCCGATGGCACAGGGATTGAAGCTGTCTATAAGCCCGTTGATAATCACTAAATACAACATAATACCTATCTAGAATAAGCTAAATTCAACATTTTTTCAATAAGATCCCTATGCTATAATGTATTATTGTTAATTTGATGGAGAAAACATGGACAAGCCGAAGGAAATAGTTGGAGACGAAACCCCTGATGAAGAAGAACAACCTGATAATAAAGATATAGGGAGTTGGTTGACCAAAGATGAAGAAGATGAACTGCGATTGCTTGAAGGCAAAGCAGGGATCACACATGTAGAACTTGCGAAGAAATGCAAACTTTTGACTATGGCAAGCATGAGAAGAAACTACGCAGAGGGGAAGGAATACACTTCCGAAGATAAAAGGATTCTCAACGCTAACAACAGATTGCTAGAGATAAACTATACTAGTGATATTGAGAACTTTAATCAAAAATCCTAATACAAAAAGTTAACGTGAATAATATTCCAGCTGAAAAGAAAACGGGTCACATTTCTGTGACTCACTTTCCTTTGGCTCCCGGGGTCGGTTCAGTACTAGCACGGGGGTAAAAGAGCGTCTTCCTGGATAGTACTTCTATTTTAGAAACTTCGAAAAATATCCTGCAGAATCATAAGCAAATTCGGGATACTTTTTACCGCCTAGAAGCATCATTGGTAATCGTATCAGCACATCCATAATAAGTGCAATGATAACAATGCCAATTATAATGTCACTTGCCGCCACCTTTTGTGTCGATAGCCACATTATCGCAAATATGGAAATTGTTAACTGTGTGAAATAAGCGCTTAATGACCCCGGAGCATAAATAGTTTTTTTGCCCTTGTTCCTGAAATGTTTCCATATCAGGATTCCGAATATAGTATGAACTATCGTTTCACCAATCCCGAAAATAGCCAAAGCAATTGATGTGGCAATACTGCCTCCGAAAATGAAGATTCCTATAAAAATGATTTCTGCCCCAAGATTGGTTACCATATCAGACAATCTGTTTTCTGGCCCAACATTCGGCTCTTCAGATTTTTGAATGGTATTCATCATATAATGAAAACCAGCAGGATACTGCAATTCCTCAAACACATGTAATGGAAGGACAATTACGAACAAGGCGGCAAGAAGTCGCGGCACTTCCCAGGTGTTTCCATAGATGATAGTTAGGACAAGCATTATGGCGCCAAGCGCATACATAAGGTTAATCCACCACTGCCCAGTAAATTTTTGCAACAAATTGTTGGTTCTTATATTCATAAGAATATATTAACAGAAAAGCTCTGGACTTAATAAATTAGTTGCGTCATTAATATAAAAAGACCGATAAATTCGGTCTCCTTAACTGTTTCATATTGGCTCCAGATGGTGGATGATGTTAGAACGGTTTTAGCACAAAGCGATGAGTATGTTTATATCCCAAAAACCGCTACTGAATGATTCCTGAGGCTAGATAGTTATATCGTTGTCAAAATTAAGTTTATTAAAAATAATCTGTTATTTTTTAAGGGCAGCATTTTTTGTCACACTAAAGGACATCAAACCCTTCGAAGGCGTTAAGGTGATCATTATAAAGTAAGTGTCTTTTATTGCAGTATATGCTTTCAAGTCTTCCTGTGGAGATTTAGCACTTTTAGTTGCATCTTCCACTTTCCAATCAGCAGCAGTCAAATTATTAATATATGCTTCAAGTTCTGATATACTTACTTCTCTTATAGTAAGTGTTGATGTATTACCATCGCCCTTTGCTGACATAAATATCTTACCTCCTCGAAACTCTGGCACAATAGAAGGAATGTCCTTGGGCCAACTCTGATTTTCATCTGTTTTATAATTAACATTATAATCTTCACTAACTTTCTTCTGATTTAGTGATTGGAACACAAAAAAACCAACAATCATTAGTCCAGTTAGGGATACAATCAAAATGATGGTTGCGATAATCAACGATTTTGAGAATTTTTGATTATTAACTATGGTTGTTTCTTGATTGCTATTGTTATTTTTTTCCATAAAAATATTCTAACATAAAAAGAGCTATGTTAAAGCTCTTTTATACTGATTATTCTTTTGGCTCCCGGGGTCGGATTCGAACCGACGACCAATTGGTTACACTTACCCCGATATTACTATCAGGCGTGGACTATCTCATCACCATTATTCAAATTTGAACATTAGGTGCTGGGCGCTCTAGGGTGTACTCACCTAGTCTCTGAACCTTCTCCGATAACATCGGAGCTTGGCTGCGGATTACCCATTTCAAATTATTGAAATTGGGGCTTCCCGCAATTCACCCAGTTTTCACTCAAGAGTTTCCTCCTGAGGCTGCAATTTTTTTGTTTCATGTAGTTCTCTATGGCAATTAGCACAAACAAGTATACATTTATCAAGTTCTATTTTTGTTTTTTCCCATGCCCTTGTTATACCCTTTTCAGACAAACCAAAGTCTTTGTCTTTTAAATGATGAAGTTCCAATGCTCCTATACACTTTTTATAACCACAGACACTGCATTCACCGCCCTTATATTCAACAGCCATTTTCCGAATCTTTTTACGACGCTTACTAACGGCTTTGATTAAATATTCTCGGCGATCAGCGTATTTTCTTTTATCTTTCATCTGTTTATTATACACGAAACTATGTAGCTACAGCCAACTGCTCTACCACTGAGCTACCCGGGATTAATTTTTATAAGGTACGATACTGGAATATTATAGCAAAAAAGAGGCTAAAAATCAATCCTAGAAGAAAAGGCCGCTCGGTTTTTTAAAAACCTCACGGCCGTGTCCTTTAAGTAGATTTCTTCGACTCCTCAATCATAACTTGAAGAGTTTCTATTGCTAGGACATGAACACATAGTTCTGGATCAGAGCTGTAACATGCCTCAGATTTATCTCTGTACGCCTTTGCCACAACCAGTAGGTCTTCTAGGCTCACAGAACCTATTTTGGGTTCAAGACGACTCAGAAGAAGTAATACGCTATCGGCAGTAAGCTCAGTAAGCCCAAGCGAATAACCATATATAACACTGTCTCTTAGCGTTTCGTAAGCTACCGCTTCAGCCTTCTTTCTGACCCTAAATAACGGAAATGGTAATGGAGCATTGTCACCTGACATATAGAACATTGTTTTCCCCTTTCACTCTTCGTTTAGTAGAAGGTCAAACTGATCTACAGTACCGCCATACTTCAGAAATGCATGCATCAGTTCTATCAAACTTTTTTGACATTCTATTCTTTCTTCACCGCTAGCGTTGAAGTATAGCCGGGATTCTTTTCTAATCTTTGCTTCAGTTACTCTTCTCATAGCATCTTTCACGACATCCTCCTTATCAGATGTAATCTTCATAATAATCTTGCCATGACAATATGCTGACATCTCCCTCCTCTTCCTGAAATCTAACTTTCAAAGTACAAATGAAAAAGTCCCCCTATACTTGCAAAGGCTATTTTTATAAAGGGGATTACCCTGTTTTAGCTCCTCGGCTCGGATATGAAAATCATTTTGCATATCTCTCGCTCTACGTCGCTAATAAAAATAGCCCCGCCTTGCAGGGGGACTTTCTTTAAACTAATTCAAACAAAAGAATACCTACAAAGCGTTAAGCCATGTAAGTAAACCAAGTATTTGTTTGGATCATTTCTTTTCTCATTGTAGAGAGATTATATATAATACATAATAACATTGCAAGTCTTTTGTAATCTTTTGAACCAACAACTCCAACATTTATAACAATTCCAGCATGCTTTAGTGTGGATACTTCTTCGGCGAGTCATATTTGGATACCCAATGATCTTCGGTAAGTAGTTTGCCTTTCTTGTCGTAGATGAACCTGTAGAAAACAGCCGTGAAGGAATCCTTGCCCCTCTTTCCCTTCTCTGAAATACCCGGCGTGATGCCTTCTACATAAGTAGAGGCGCCCAGCGTACCCTCCTTGTTACCGGCAAACTTTACATTGATGTTCTTCTTCGTACCATAAAAGTCAAAGTAGAGCTCGTTTCCATATATATAAGTCTGCACGAGTATATAACCCTTGGTATCATTCTTAAAAATCAGATCGGGGTTGGGTAAGTACACGGTAGCATCTACGCCATAAGGCTTATAGTACATCACCGGATAGGCGTGAGCTACCCGATAAAGGATTGGGAGTCCAGCATTTAGAGCTGCCCGGAAAGCAGTTGATGATACCTGACATAGACCACCACCGTACTGAGGGACTGTTTTATCCTCTAGTATTACAAGCTCCGGTAAATAACCCGTTGATTTTTCTACCGGACCTAGCGCAGTATTGAAAGAGAAGTTTTCTCCCGGCTTGATGAGAACTCCATCAAACTTCGAGGCGCCTGTAGCTACATTGTGACGTCTGTTGTCAGGAGAGCCGGAAAAGTTTGTCTGGCCTCTCGATATTCGCTCTTTCAGACCTAAATTATTATAGTTTTTTTCGTTTACTCCTGCTGTAACTTTCTTGATAGGAATATCAATGTCAGATGTTAGTTTTTCTAACGCCGTCTCAACCTTTAAATCGAGTTGTTCTTTTATAACTTTTCTGCCGGTAACACTGGGGCTAAGGACTACTACTTTACCCCCTGACATTCCCAGAGAAGCATTCTTTGGCTTAACATCAACGCCTTTTTCAATGATTTTGAGCTTTGAAGATAACTTTTCTTTGTTTAAAGAAACAACAAAGGAGAAGCTGGTATTCTCTCCTGCGCTAGATTCTTTTAGTGCATTTTTTACGGTCTTTCCGACGTCAAAGGTCACCCCTATCTCTACAGGAGACAACATATACTTGTGCCCACCTCCGATAAACTTTAACTTTTCCTTCTCATAATCTTTTATTTTCTCTGAAAGGATTGCATCTGCTTCTTCTTGTGTCTTTCCCCCAACCTGTACGTCTGCTATTTTTACTCCTTCCTCAAATCTGGTATTTTGTAATGTCGACGAATACAAAATATTTCCTAAATACACTGAACCAATTACAAACAAAGCGATGCCTACATACATCACCTTATTGTTTTTTTCTATACTTTTCTTTTTTTTAGTAGCCAAATTTTTCCTAAAAGAACCGTTTAACGTTCATAAATAGTAACTTTACATAGATAATAGCACTTCTTTTCCCTTGAAGTAAACAATAAGCACTTAAAATCAATGTTGGAATCGTTGGAAATGAGAGAAAAACATTTCCTTCAAGCGCAGCAACTAGAACATTAGACCGACGAGCAGTAGTGCTACAATGTTTAGAATCTTTATCATTGGGTTTATAGCCGGACCGGCGGTGTCCTTGTATGGGTCACCTACGGTATCACCGGTGATAGCCGCTTGATGAGCAAAGGACCCCTTCCCTCCGTAGTGACCGTCCTCGATATACTTCTTCGCATTGTCCCAAGCGCCGCCGCCGGATGTCATAGATATAGCGACAAATATTCCTGTGACAATAGAACCAACCAGAAGGCCCCCTAGCATCTTCGGTCCGACATCATCGCCCAAGAACCTACCTATGATGATGATAACTACAGGAGTAAATACAGGCAAAAGCGCCGGCAATATCATCTGCCTGATAGCTGACTTCGTGACAATATCTACGCATTTGCCATACTCAGGCTTGGCTGTTCCTTTCATTATCCCTTTGATGGATTTGAACTGTCTACGAACCTCTACAACTACAGCGCTCGCAGCTTTTCCTACAGCTTCCATCGACAGCGCGGCAAAAATGTATGGAAGCATACCGCCCAGGAACAGACCCACCAGTACATACGGGTCAGAAAGAGTAAAGTCTATAGAAACTCCACCTGCAATTTTCAGCTCTTGAGTAAAAGCAGCAAAGAGAACCAGAGCAGCAAGACCGGCAGAGGCTATGGCATACCCCTTTGTAACCGCTTTGGTAGTATTACCAACCGCATCCAGAGGATCCGTTATTGCACGTACTTTTTTCGGTAGTTTTGCCATCTCGGCTATACCTCCTGCATTATCAGTTATAGGGCCATATGAGTCGATAGCTACTATAATACCAGCCATCGAAAGCATACTCATAGCGGCTATGGCAACACCATATATATTTGCGAAGCTATAAGCTACTATGACACCGACGCTTATCAGTATAACCGGCAAGGAAGTAGACTTCATACTTACAGCAAGACCGGTGATGATATTTGTGCCATGACCGCTTTCTGATGACTTTGCTATTGACTGAACCGGTTTATGCTTTGTGGATGTGTAATATTCTGTGATGAGGACCATTCCTGCCGTAACCCCCAGCCCTACCAGTGACGCAAAATAAATATTTTCTGGGGTATAGAGACCATTACCTGCCATCATTTTTTGTGTCACTAAGTAAAAAAATGCAGCAGAGATAAGAGCTGAAATACCAAGACCCTTGTAGAGAGCGCCCATGATATTTTTGCCCTTTTTGAGTTTTATAAATAAAGAACCGGCAATAGAAGCAATGATGGATGCTCCGCCTAGAACTAGAGGAAAGTAGATAGCATTATCAAAGCCATCAAATATCAAAGTACCGAGGAGAATGGTAGCTATCGCTGTCACAGCATATGTCTCAAAGAGATCAGCTGCCATACCGGCACAGTCACCGACATTGTCACCGACATTGTCAGCTATTACCGCCGGGTTCCTAGGATCGTCCTCCGGTATACCTGCCTCCACCTTACCGACCAGATCAGCCCCTACGTCAGCGCCTTTTGTATATATTCCTCCACCAAGTCTGGCAAAGACAGATATGAGAGAACCACCGAAACCAAGTCCAACCAAAGCCTTTGCATCATGGGTAAACATCCAGAAAAGTGTAACCACCATAAGTGCTAAACCAACTACTAAAAATCCGGTGACTGCTCCACCCTTCACAGCTACTTCCAAAGCTTCCTTCATCCCCTTTTTTGCTGCTTCAGCTGTTCTGACATTTGCTCTTACCGATATATTCATCCCAATATACCCTGCTGCGGCAGAGGCAACTGCCCCGGCTAAAAATCCAACTGCTGTATTCACGCCCAATGTAAAGTAGAGAATGCCAAAAACTATAGCAGCTACCACAGCAATAGTTTTATACTGCCTATTCAGATATGCCTTAGCTCCTTCCTGAATGGCTGCTGCTATTTCCCGCATTTTTTCGCTGCCTTCTTTCTGCGCTAGAACCCACTTGATCAGATATCCGCCATAGAAAATCGCCAAAACAGATGTAAAAAGCGCAAAGAGTAGATAGTTGTTCATGTTTGTACTTCCTTTCAATTTATCATTTATAATCCTACTGTCATTCCCGCGAAGGCGGGAAACCAGAACTTATTAACATAGATTCCCGCCTCCGCGGGAATGACAAGAGTAACAGATAAGAACCCTTTATGTACTAACGATTCTAGCATAAAAACAACCCAAAATCTAGACAAATTTCTGGCTGTGTTTCCTAGAAAGCATGAATGAAATCAAGATGATCATCCCAAAGGTTAAGATGAAGAGGATAACAGCATTTTTCGGGCTTATTTTCGTTGAAAATACCGCTGTAATTCCCAACAGTATAGTTACGTAGTAGATGAAAGTAACCGCCTTTCGTTCAGAAAAACCGATATCGAGCAGGCGATGATGCAAGTGACCCCGGTCAGCGACATGGATGGGATTTCCACTCAGTGTTCTTCTTATAACGGCAAAAGCTGTGTCAAAGATAGGTATCGCCAGTATCATGACCGGTGCGAGCATAGTGAAAACAGCGGCCACCTTCGTAATACCAAGTATGGAGAGTGCTGCCAGAGAAAAACCTAGAAATTGGGAACCACTATCCCCGAGAAACATCTTCCCTTTATTTGAAAAGTTATGCGGAAGAAACCCTACCGTAGCCGCAGCCAGAGCAAAAGCCAGTATAGCTACCTCCCCCCTGCCTTCTCCTAAAGCGACTATCCCTAGAGTCACGGCGACTATAACACTCACTCCTCCGGCCAAACCATCCAAACCATCTATGAAGTTGATGGCATTCGTTATCCCGATGAGCCATAGGAAAGTCAGAGGTATAGAGAGATACCCCATATTGAGAAGTGTTTGATGGGGGCCGGTAACAAACTCTATCCTGATACCAAGGTACATCGCCAGAACAATCGCCAGAACTTGACCAAAAAGTTTGTATCTAACTCGCACATCAAGTATGTCATCCAAGATTCCTGTGATGAGCATCACTATAGCACCTACATAGAATCCAAGATACGCCCTATCAAAACCCAGAAATATTGATATAACTAGAAAAAGAGTTATGAATATTGCTATACCACCACCTTCGGGAACCGGCTTTTTGTGTACCTTCCTATCATCCGGATGAGCAAGTACATTAAAACGAATCAAGACTTTCTTCACTAGAAAAGAAAGCCCAAAACTTACCAGCAAACTGAAAAGTAAAATGTTAATCATGTGGCTTATATTATACTACTTAAGTCATAAATATAAACCCTTACTCTATGATAGCAGCTCCCATCAACGAAAAGAAAAGGCATGCAACCGCCGGAAACTGTAAAGCGTCCGCAAAGAGCATGTCCATACCAAAAAAAACAATTACTATCGGGACTATAAAGTGGTAGTCGAAAGCCTTCTTGCTTAAATCTTTCGATCTCCTCCAAACATATGAAAGGAAAAGGAGAAAAAGCAATATACCTACAAGTCCTTGCTGCGCATAAATCTGAAGCCATTGATTGTCTGTGTTCCCTATTGCTTTAAAGCCGTTCTGTAAACCATCAAAGTAAGCAACACTACCTTTCTCATAAGCAAGGGGGCCGCCGTAAGAGCCAAGCCCAAGACCAAAAGCCCAAGCTTTATCGTTATTCATAATATGATTTACGTTTTTCAAAGACCATATCCTGCCATTCTCAGAAGAATATAGTATATGTGTCGGGTTAGTTATATTTACTATCCTGCTCCGGGAAGACGGCATCAGGAAAGCAAGCAACGATAATATAAACAAGGTGACTATAGAGAGAATGATTACTTTTTTATTTCTCATTCTTACTACTAAATATAGAAGACCGATTAGAAATGCCACTATTGCCCCTCGGGAGAAGGTTAGAAAGAAGGCCAGAAGGCACATAGGCATCACGAGCAATACAATTTTTTTGTATCGTTTACTTCTAAGAAGTGGCAGAGATGCAAGTATTGTTATCCCTAGATATCCGGCTAATGCATTTGGATTTAAAAGAAGAGAGGCTGCACGCATAGTTATGTCCTCGTACCCCTCTATAGAAATATAACCACTTTTAGTTATAAAGAACCCGTACAAAGCAAAGACGGCCAACCCAGTAGCAACGAGGAGGTTTATAGCTAGGAACTCCTCCTTCAAAATTTTTTCTTTGATATTGCCCGCTATAAAGCAAAGTGTAAAGAATGATACCCACAGAAAAAACTCAGAGAGAATGCCCCATAGATTGCCAAACTGCCAGTATCCATACATAGCACCAGGCACAGACATTACCATGAAGAAAACGACAATACCAAAAGCTACTTTATCAAATCTGACATCCTTTTTTGTTAAGAAAGCTTGAGAAAAGAGGAAGATTAATACTAATCCTAGAGCTATATTGAAAACTAGCAGCAAACTAGGAATAGTGCTCTTTACAAAGGGCTTGCCAGATAAAAGCAGTAAGAATGCACAGATACCATAGACCAGCAGTATCCCATTTTTCTTCGACCCTTCCCTTTTTGGCAACAAGCTATAAGCCCTCTCTAGAAAAAAGGATTTCTCGAGATAAGAAAAAGTTTTTTCTAAAAATCCCTCCGCCTTAACAACTATAATTGATCTACTCAAAACTCACCACCCTTGCCTTAACTAAAAAGTTCTCTTTTATCCTGACTTCCTGCCCTACATAGAACTGCTGTCCATCAAAAATATTCTTTGATTTTAGGCCCTTGCCTTTGAAATGATACACTATCCTATATGTACCCTCTTTTATCAGCTTTTTTTCCTTTGAAGATATTACGATTTTTTCTTTCCCTCCAGCCACAAAGACTTCTTTAGCTTTCATTATACTATCGGTAACTTCATCATCAGAGCTCCTTATAGCAAGTGCTAGCTCTACTTCTTCCGAAGAATACTTTACCCATGGCCTGGGATATATAAAAGATAATGACACAAGCATAACGCTTAGAAGTATAGTCAAAACCAATAGCCAATCAATGGGGTTAAATCTTCTCATCTTTTTCATCAAAACAACCATTAGAATTCCTTTCTTTTATAAGATTAGACATTTTATCTTCAGATATGGAACAAGTATAATGAATCCTAGCAATCTATGTACCCTGAAAATTCTCTTCGGTTCTAGGGCTAACCTCCAAGCAGCCTCTAGCCCAAGTGACTGTACTGACTTTGGAGCCCTTTTCTTCCTACCAGACAGAACCTCAAATGCGCCGCCAACAGTGATGGCAACAAATCCTTTATCTGCAAGATTTTTTACTAACTCTATCTGCCTAGCGCCGTTCATCCCTCCGATTCCTACCAAGACAATCTTTGTCTCAGCCGCTTGAATCTTCTTAAGCACTTCTCCAAAAGTGCTCTCATATCCTTCACACCCTCCTGCAAATCCAAATTGCTTTATTATCTGCTTATTAAAGTCTTCTTGCCCACCCCAGAAAAATACTTCACTTGAAGACTCCTTAGCAACTCTAGTGGCAAGATCAATCCCCGTTATCTTCTCGTTGCCAATACCCCAAAACTTAAGAGCTTTGGAAAGCCAGAGACCATCTGCCAGAATTACATCTACTCCTTCCAAGTCATGAGTACGGCTCTTGCTGATATAGGCCTGCCAAAACATTTCAGAATGAAGAGTAACCACAGACAGACCCACTCCCTTCTTCTTATCAAGAAAGGTAAGCAGTGAATCGATATCATCTGAAAATATCTTTTCCTTTATAACATCCAAGAACATGTGTCCATTATACCAGAGCTGACTTGACTTATAAATAGTGGGGATGTTAAAATACCTTTGCTAGAAAACCAAAGGAGATGTAATGAAAGTTTGTTTTATCTTAGGGACAAGGCCTGAAATCATAAAATGTGCACCAGTTATAAGGAAATGCCAGAAAGAAAGTGTGCCCTTTTTTATAATACACTCCGGACAACACTACTCATATGAAATGGACGAAATATTTTTCAAAGAACTAGACCTGCCAAAGCCAGACTATGTGCTTGAGGTCGGTTCTGGCATGCATGGTGCTCAAACAGCAAAAATACTAGAACGCGCAGAAGAAGTTTTAATGAAGGAATCCCCAAGTGTAGTTCTAGTTCAGGGAGATACCAACACTGTTATTGCCGGCGCTCTGGCCGCTGCCAAACTTCATATTCCAATTGGTCACATCGAAGCAGGTTTAAGAAGCTATTTTCGAGCCATGCCAGAGGAAATAAACCGCATAGTAGCAGACAACTTATCAGACTTCCTGTTCGCACCCACTAAACAATCTAAGGCAATACTGGAAAAAGAAGGATTTGAAAAAGATAAGGTATTCGTAGTTGGAAACACCGTGGTTGATGCCACGCTAGAGCACATAAAAATAGCAAAAGAAAAGTCAAAAATACTTGGGAGTCTGAAAGTTGAGAGTGGTAAGTATTTCCTGATAACTTCCCATCGACCGGAGAACGTAGACAGTCCGGAAAGGTTAAAAAATATCCTTGAGTCTCTAGTAGAAGTAAGCAACCGGTACAAATACAGTGTTGTCTGGCCCATACACCCCCGAACTCAGAAAATGATTGTTGAACTTGGGCTAGAAAACATTGCAAAGGAAATCCACGGCTTGAAAATCATAAAACCCGTTGGATACTTTGATTTCCTTGCTCTCCAATGTAACGCCAAGGTTATACTTACCGATTCAGGCGGAGTCCAGGAGGAATCTTGCATACTTGGTGCCCCCTGCGTCACTTTGAGGGATAATACCGAAAGGCCTGAAAGTGTAGATGTAGGAGCAAACATCCTAGCTGGTGTAAAAAAAGATAAAATCATTCAGGCAATAGACTCCATGATGAAGAAGGATTGCAAATGGAAAAATCCTTTCGGAGACGGAAAAAGCGCTGAAAAAATTTTGAATGTTTTAAAAACGAGGGTTGTCAAGAAGTCTCTTCAAAACACTGCTACTCCAAAGGCACTCCATGCTTGAAAAATAATTAGAATCAACCGCTTGACACTCCGCTTCCTAGCTATTTTTTAGGCAGTTTTTTTGACAGTTCTTCCCCTCTTTTTTCCCAACTGCTGGCTCGTGCCTCTTTCCTTTCATAGGCCAGATATATCTTATCATCCTTCTTTGCAAGGGCTGCCTTGATCTTCTTCACAAAGTCTTTTTCACTTTTGGCTATAAACACACTTTTATATTTTCTGCATTCATGCATATCAGTTGTGACTATCGGCTTCCCTAGAGCCATATACTCGAAGAGTTTTATTGGAGAAGTGGCTTCCGTTATTTCATTAATCTTGAAAGGTACCATTGCAACATCAAACTTTTGAGCATAGCTAGGAAGTAAGTCATATTCTTTCGGACCTAAAAAGAAAACATTTTCATACTCTTTGAAGCTATGCTGCTTGATGCTTTTATCATAGTCTAGCGGCCCAATTATCACAAAGTTGAAGTCCGGCATTTTTGTAGCTACATATTTGAGAAGTTCAAAGTCAAACCACTGGGCTATAGCCCCATAGTATCCGATGATTGGTTTTTTCTGTCTTGTTATCAACTGCATATCAATGGGGAAACTGTCTGCTTCCCTTGTAAAGTGATCCAGGTCAACTCCGTTGGGCAACAATATTACATTCTTGTTTTTACCCTTCACTTCATCAAAGAGTTTATCGGCAGTAGCGAGAACCAAATCAGATTCTTTCAGTAAAAATTCATGTCCGGACAAAAGCTCTTTCTTCTTCCCGTCAAAAACATTTAAATCGTCCATGTAGTCATAAACGAAAAAAGCATCAGAAAATCTCTGCATATAATACTTGCTAATAGCCCACGATATCATTAATATAAGCTGCTTCTCCAACCTAGGGAAAAGGACTGTTTGGTTGGTTATATATAGATTTTTTTCAGCCACCTCAAAGCCACTTACATGATCATAACGAAGATTATTAGTGCAAAAGAAGACTAGGTACCCTCTTTTTGCCATAGACCGGGCAAGCTGATGCGGCCTCTGATGTAATGGCGTATTCCAGTCTATGGTTGGCGCATAAACTATAATCCCTTTTCGTTTCTTGTGCTCTTTTATTATCTGCGCAAGCTCGCTATATCTTTCGTTTCTTCTAATAGAGTTTTGAGGAGATGAAAGATATGGGTGCTTTACCATGAAAACCTTGCTTATAGCCTTCACTTGATGGGGTAAAATCCTTTTTGCCAGAGTGATCAACGGCCATTTAACCCGTCTAATAATCATTTTAACCCCTTTGCTTAAAACCAAAAAAAAGTTTTTTGGACTTTTGAGAGAAACCGCCAATACAACTGAGATTTTCCAAGAAGTTGTCCCCCTCATCTGCAAAAACCTTTTCTCTAAATCCCCTATCTGCCCTCCATTATAAGCCGTTATAATCCTGCTAGTTTTAAATGTCCTAAAGTTCACACTGTGAACCTTCTTTAGCTCTAGATTATCCAAGGCCGCCACAATCTTTTTTGTTGAATCTTGGGTGTTTTTCACTTTTTTAGACAAGGTTGTTGTGCATGAATCTTGTGCTACAAACGCCTTCTTGCATAAATCTATGAGGTCATCTTCATCAATATGATTTATGTCAACTACATATTCTTCCAGTCCAAACTCATTCATGGCATCATCTACTTTAGAGTCATATGATAAAGCTACCGGTATTTTGCCTGATAATATTGTTCCAATCACAGCATGAAGTCTCATTGCCAACACACATCTTGCGCCCGACAATACATCATAATGGTTCTCGTTCTTTATTTCCCATTTTATATTTCTAGGCAGCTTTCTTGCCACCTTCTCACATTCTTGCAAATCATTTGTAAACTTATCCTCAGTTATCTGAAAGGGTAAAAAAATAACCTTGAGGTTCATATCACCGGCTAACCTTGCGACAACATTCTTCATTATATGCATTTTTTCTGAAGATTCATTTCGCCATGGCCGCAGGGAAACAACCATATACTGTTCATCCTTAATGGTTTTATATTTTGTTAAGAATGCCGGATCATTGACAACATCAATATCCTTTTTCACTCCTATTTTCCTCAGATTCTCTAAAGAGCGCCTGTCACGGACAGAAATATAGTCAGCCGATTCGAAAAGTTTCCTTACCAAGGCCTTCCCACTATCACTCTTGATTGGTCCTATGCCGATAGACCAGAATAGAGCAGGTTTTTTATAAACATTAGCTAGATAGACATAGTTAGCATAGACAGAGGGACCACTTGCCGGTGCAAAGAAGTTGTTCTCAGGCCGAACCTCGCCAAATATATCCGGCATCTCAAATATCAGGCCCCCGCCACCTATTACTACTGCTGACGAAGATTTGATGATCTTCCCAATGGTTTGCATGTCGTTATGGTAGACACCTTGCGCATCATCATATTTTGTATTTATTATTTTCGGTTCAATAGCTGTCACAAAAAACTGACAACTCCTGTATTTATCCCTTAACTGATTTATTATAGAGTCAAGTATGAGATCGTCTCCTAGGTTTTTTGCGCCATAATAACCACAGATGAGAAATTTGTAACTAGTTTGCTGCATCTTTTAAAACCTCTTTAAATCTTTCTTGCCAAGTATGCTCCTTTAAGCATCTTACCAACATATTCCTTTTAACTTCCTCTATCTTATCTGGATTCTTAAGATAATAATCAACTTTATCAAAAAGTTCTTCGTTATTTTTATAGACTACTATTTCCTTGTCAAATGCGAAATATTTACCTATCTCTTTGACGTATCCGGTAACAACAAATGCCCCACAACAACCATACTCAAACAAGCGCACCTTCACATTCTGATAACCTGCCATAGTCTGAGGAAAATCCAGACATATCTTCGCAGAGTTTATCGCCTTTATCATCTCATCCCCCTCTATATGGCCTTTGTTTGGAATCCCTGCTCTGTCCCATCCTTCACCATAAATAGCAATATCATATCTATCAACTAGTTTCTTTAGTATATCAACCCTGTCTTCTCTATAGTTACCGATAAAGAGTAAGTCTGTCATCATGCTTTTTTCCACTGGTAGCTTCCTGTGAAAGTTCGGATTTCCCGCAAAGGGCATCAGCCTTGCCTCTACTCCCAAGTTTTTGTAGTCTTCTAGAGAATTTACGGCATTTGTATAATAAATATCGAAATTATTTGCAATTTTACTAGTAGTCGGCTTGAAAACATCCGGATCACTTAGTGTAATCCCCACTAACTTATACTGCTTCAACTTATCAAGATCTTCTTTGCGGAAAGCGAGACCTCCGGCACAACAAATGATTATATCCGGTCTAAACTCCTTGATGATTTTCTCGACTTTCTCATAGCGGATGTACACTGGCGCCAAACTTCCATATAAGTCTTTCTCTCCTCCCGTCCTATTTAGAGAGTCTTTGTTGTCATCTGTAAGGAAGAGCTTAACATCGGCCATATCTTTTAATGCATCATACATTTGATATACAATGTCGCTCGTTCCCATCCAAAAGCCCCCGAAGAAAAGGATTTTTGGCTTACCCTCCTCTAGTGCCTTTACCATGTCCTTAACTCTCTCATCCCATGTATTTTCTTTTGCCTCTTTATGTAATAGATTTTTGTATTTTTGGTCGTTTTTAAGACCCAATGCCTTCTGAAGCTTTTTAATAAAATCTTTTTTATCCTTTGCTATCAACACACTTTTGTACTTACTACATTCTTTCATATCTGTCGTTACTATTGGCTTGCCTGCTGCCATATACTCAAAAAGTTTGACAGGAGAGGTTGCTGCCGTAACTTTGTTAACTAAGAAGGGGATTGTCGCCACATCGAAACAGTTTGCATAGGATGGCAGTTCATCATAACTCTTCACCCCCAGAAGATGAATATTTGGGGTTTTCTCTAAATCATGGTCGTGTGAACTCTTATCGTACCTTGGACCTATTAAGACATACTCATAGTCTGTGTTCTTGGCTAGATACTTCAGGAGGTCATAGTCAAACCACTTTGCTATAGCACCATAATATCCTATCACAGGTCTCCCTGCCTTCAATATTCTCTTCATATCCTTTGGAACTTTTTTGCTATCAAGCGCTCGAAAATGGTCTATATCAACCGCATTTGGCAAAAGAAGAGCACTCTCCTTGCCCTTTGCCCTGATTTCCTTATAGAGTTTATCAGCCGTACATGATATGACATCCGATTCCTCTACTAAATTATCGTGCTGTTTCACCATCTTCGGACCGTACATATGAAAAACTTCAAGCTCATCCATATAGTCATAAATTATTTTCTTGTACTCAAACTGCTGGATAAGAGGCTCATTATGTGCCCATGTAATATAGACTATGCTGTTCTCAACACTCTTCAATAAATCCACTTGATCCGTAACATATACCTTTTCAGCTACTTTTTTAAATCCTCGAACCTCATCCTTTTTGGCATCTTTAGTACAAAAGAAGAAAAGATACCCGGCTTTTCCGAAAGACAACGCAAGCTGGTGTGGCCTCTGGAAGAGAGGTGTATTCCAGACTGTCGTCGGAAGATAGATGATAATCCCCCTTGCCTTTTCTCGGGCAATTATCTGCCCTAACTCCGTGCCCGCATTTGGAGTCAACTTCCCTACACCTCCTAGCTTACCTAGTTTTTTAAAAACTGCTTTTTTTGCCGCTTTGGGAACTTTGTAAGGATTGCTTAGCGCTTTTTTCGTTCTTATAAATGCTTTCCAAGATCTGGATTCCACAATATCTGCATATTTTTGATTTAGTTCGACTTTTCTTGTTAAAAGACCATCGTATTCATTGTTCAACTTTTGGTATTTTTCTTCCTTTTTTTTAAGCGAGGATGCCTTCTGGTTATTCTCTTTCTCTAATACATCTGAATAAATACGCCAGAAGAAACTACTCAGAGGCAATTTCTTTAGGCTGCCCTCAAGAGTGGCACACTTCTCAAAGTCATTGATTGAACCATACAGATAGTACATAGCAACTTCATCTAGACCTGGTCTAGCAGCCCAGCGCCTCACCAGTTCTCCTATGTTATTATAGAAGTTACCCAAAATATATGCTTCCAATGCCTTATCTTCTTTGCTCTCACCAAGTACCTTTTTACTTAGATCCCTCAGTATTTTATCTTCTCTACGATTAAACCCTTTCTTTTTGATAATAGTTATCAACGTGTCATAATCGCCATGATGAACAAAACTAATATTTCTATAAGTCCCCTTGCCGAAAATTTCTTCTATTTTTTTCTCCAAGGACGTTTTGGTAAAGTAAGATGTATGCTCTGGGGATTTCTTATACCCTATCCAGTCAGCTGTCTTGTTGGTGGCATTTGGTGTGGAAAAGATGATAATACCATCATCAGCGCATAGACCTTGGGCTTGTTTCAGAAAAAGCGCTGGTTCCTCCAGATGTTCTATAAGCTCCCAAGCCATTACTATATCAAACTTACTTTTACCAAAAGGGTTTTTCTGATCAACATTCCCTTGTAAAACATTCAATCCTTTCTGTTTACATACCTTAACAGCATCTTCAATAATCTCAAGACCTGACGTTTCGTAATCTTCCAAAGTAAGTAAATCTAGGAGACTGCCATAAGCACACCCTATCTCTAAAATTTTTTTCTGATCCTGATGCGAAAAAAGCTTTACAAACGCATATTGCCACAAAAAATCCGTTGCCGGTAGCTCCTCATATTCTGTGTAGCCTTTTGTTGTAGTTTTTTTGAAATAATCATTACTTTCGTAGGCATTTTCTATGACCGCGTCCACATTTTTTACAAATCTAAAGTCGCACTTAACACACCTATAAATCTCTACTCCATCAGATCTTTTCAGGAGGGAATCTATATCTTTTGAACCACAAAGACAACATTTATTTCTATCTGCCATCCGTCTTCCATTTATGTTTTAGAAGCAATATTCCTGCACCTTGTTTCTTATTTCTTAAACCAAAACCATATTTTTGCACTACCAGGTGATGAGTAATCCCAACATTCACTGCGTCAAATATAGCAACATTTACGTAGTAGTCTCTGCTCAAACAGTTTTTCATATCCAGCTCTAAAACTACTACCCCTTTCTTTTTAAGTATGACCGGCGGACCATCATAGAAAGTGTTGAGCGTTGAAAAGTGAGCACCATCTGAAGTATATAATCCAACGCCAAAATGAGCGCTGTCCATTTTTGTGTTGTTTTGATATGATATCTGAACATTTATTTTCTCGCCACTATTAAATATTACCTTATCTTTCTTTGCTCCATTGAGAAATTTGACATTGGTTATCTCGAGCTTACCCTTCCCTACTTTAGCTTTCTCTCCCTTAGTCATATTATTACGCTCAAGATTTAATCTTTCATATTCAACAGCCGCTGTTTCAGGGTCAGTCACCGTTACCAGCTTTCCATGATCCAAGAGAGCAACTCTATTACAAAAGTCCTTGATACTCCCCATAGAGTGAGTTACGAAAACTATTGTTTTACCTTCTTCCTTAAATCCTCTAAAGACATCAAAGCACTTTTTTTGAAAGTTAGAATCACCAACTGCGAGAACTTCATCAATTAATATTATGTCTGCATGAGCCTTTATGGCCAGGGAGAATCCTAATCTTGCCCTCATCCCACTGGAAAAGTTTTTAAACTTTTGGTCAACAAATTCTTCCAGCTCAGCAAACCGTATAATTTCATCAAAGGAATCTCTTATTTCTTTTTTTGTAAGACCTAGCACCGACCCATTTAGATAAACATTTTCTCTCGCAGTAAGCTCATCGTTAAATCCTACTCCCAACTCCAAGAATGGTGAGATATTTCCTTTTACTGTCACGTTGCCTTTGTCAGGGAGGTAAATATTTGCAATTATTTTCAATAGTGTACTCTTCCCGCTCCCATTTCTGCCAATAATCCCAAAGAAATCACCTTCGTTTATTTCAAAACTTACCTCGTCAAGAGCTCTGAACTCCGTGTATGTTTTTTTCTTTAGGAGCGACAAGAAGGAACCCCGTAAGGTTGTTGTCTTCATATGGGGAAGTTTGAAGTCCTTAGTTATGTCTTTAATTTTAATTAATGCATTATCCATGTTTATATTTCTTCCGCGAACTTAGCTGACATCTTATTAAAAAGGAAGTATCCTACAATGAAAATTACAAAAGGCAATAGATATGGGACTAGAATCAGGGGGAAAGACAGTACATCTCTCACAACGACAGTTTCATTTGAAATAAGAACAAAACGCGAATCTTGCAGTATCTGAGCCAAGGGGCTCATTGAAACAATCCATCGGTATTGTTCAGGTATAAAAGTTAATGCATATAGAATAGGGGTTGCATAAAACAATGCTTGGATAATCACTTGCCATATATGAGCAATGTCACGAAATCTAACGTACAATGAAGAAAGAATCAAAGCTGCTCCTAGTGCAAAAATATAATATTCTATAACAAGCGGGATAAAGAGTAGCGACATGGGGGTTATAGTAATGTGCTGAAACCCTATGAAGCCAAATATGACTACCATATTTAAAAGAAAGGTAAAAAAAGATGTAAGACTGACGGCAATGACTAAGACTATCCTGGGAAAGTAAACTTTCTTTATCAACCCGCCCTTAGAAACTATCGCTCCCATCGCTACACTAGTAACTTCTGTGAAAAAAGACCAAAGCACTATCCCAAGCAACAGATAAACCGGGTAGTTAGGTATTTTGCCTCCTATTTTGAAAACTTTCGTGAAGGCAAAATAATAAACCATAAATAAAAGTAGGGGTTTGGCTAAGGACCAAAAATAGCCCAGAACAGAGTTCTGGTACTTGAGTTTGAGACCAGTGACAGCAATCTCCCTAGTCATATTTATATAAACTGATGTTTGCTTCGCTACCTTAAATCTTGTCATTTATAACTTTCTAATTATAACTTTTTCAAATGTTGACCTAGTCATTATATTAGCGTGAGCACAAACAGTCAAGGAAATTACATGTGTTAAGAAGGGTTGAATAGTTCTGTTTTTGTGTCCCACTGTCACTATGAATCTTCTAAAAGAAGTTTTGATAATCAAGTGGTCCACGTATCTTTAATATCTCTAGATAGACTAACTATTAGGAACATAAAATGCTATTCCTTCATATTCCCAAACGCTATCAGGATACTTAGATATCAGATAGTCTCTTTTCGTCTTGGATATAGTGTAATAGTGATCACCATATTTGTTACTCCAGAACTGATAGACAGGTGCACTGCCTATGACTGATGCTTTGTTAGCGTAAAATGCTACTCCCTGATATTCCCAGACGCTATCAGGATACTTAGATATCAGATAGTCTCTTTTCGTCTTGGATATAGTGTAATAGTGATCACCATATTTGTTACTCCAGAACTGATAGACTGGGGTCGCACTATTAACTGCTGCATTATAGGATCTGAATGCTACTCCCTGATAATTCCAGACGCTATCAGGGTAGTTGTTTATCATTTGCTGTTTTTTCGTTAAACTTGCCGTGTAGTAATGATCACCATATTTGTTACTCCAGAACTGATATGTTGGGACCTTCCCCCGTACAGAAACACGAAAATACATTCCCTTATACCCCAATGATCTGATATTTGTAATAACCGGCACCATTTTTATAATATATGCTCCTGCTGTCTGAGGAGCCTTTATATTGAAGCTAAATGTAGCTGTTTGCCCAGGCGTAACAGTAGCCGTTGTCATTTTTATTCTCGTACTATTCAACCACATTCCTCCACTTGTAGTATAGAAGCCACTGCCATTTGTGATAGCTAGCCTCATGGGCGTACCAGTACCCTGACTGTCGTTCTTCCAGGTAGTTGCTCCTGTGTTTTTTATCTTGATTTCTGTGCTTACTATCTGCCCCGGATTCATCCAAGAGGGGGGTCTCTTTGCTGAAACGAAGCTGTAACCGTAAGGATGAAACCATAGTGAATAGAAATAATCAAAGTTCTGATTGCCATGGAAGTGTGGTGTGTACCTATATAATGAAGCTGTTGATCCATTACCCAGGTACGTCCTAACCCCATCTATTGTTATAGTTCTACCTTTACAGTACGGGGAAACATTAGCGCACGTAGCTTTGGTAAACTTTTCTGCGGGAGTATTGTTCGCCCCGAGATAGTTGTACTTCAGCTGCCACACACCCCAGTCAACCTGACGAGAGAACCCTCTCTTGTTATAGTCTCTACCACCGGAGTCAGGTACACCATACCCCATGGCCCAGTCCAGACCATACTGATTCTTGCCCGTATTTGTAACTAGGCTTTGCTCCTTCTGAAGAGTAATCAAGATGACTTGCGGATTTATACCATACTCCGTAGCAACCCATTTTATGATATATGATGCACTCTTCCCTTTTGCCTGCAGCCTCTCGGGAGTGCCTATTTTATTGCTTCTGGTTTCTTTATAGCCAGCGAGATAGCTGTGTTTTGAGACTAGAAAGGCTTGTATCTGGGTCTGAGTCATAGTACTGCTTCGTATGAAAACATTGTCATCGATTATATAGCTTTTGTTCCATACTGCATTAGTATCCTTTACGCAAAGGGTAAAAAAGAAAAGGACGCCGAAGACAAAAACAAGCGATACCTTGACGCCTTTTCTAAAGTTCCCCAGTGCTCTTTCTTTGTTGCTTCTATATGGGCTCTTAGTCACGGTTTGATTCTAGCACAAACTATACTCATGTCAAAATAATTGACGAGTTATATAAAGATTTCAGGATAAGTCCGCTTCTTCATATAAATGAGTTGAGAATAGAGAGGAAGCAGCTTTTACCTGTATTGCACTATTTTCTTATAGGAGTTGCCGCAAAATTCATATTTGCTTTTATCCCAATGGCATCAAAAATAGTAGGGGCGATATTTAAGAGAGTTTCCTTCTTTTTTGATATAGCTAGCTTCTCCGTATCTTTGGTGTCTGGGGTTTTTATTAAAAGCAGAGCCCTATATCTAGCTTGCTCCTTACGCGTTTTACAATGGATTCTATCCGGATAAATACATTTATTGCACTTCATCTCACTCCCAATTTCTATCAACTTATTACCCTCTACTCTAAATTTAGCGCCATGATCGCTCTGAATGATTATCAGGGAGTTATTAAACCTTCCGACTTTCTTCAAGCTGTCTATAAACCCTGTCATCATTTTTGTAGCACATTCCGACTGTTCAAGAGGAGACGACTTCATGTTACTGCTTGTGCTATAGGAACAGTCTGACTTAAGAACATATGGAATATGCGGCAGAATGACATGGATGAAAAGATACTGGTTATCTCTGTCTAAGAGCTCATCATTATTTGATATATTTTTCAGACTTTCATAAGAAATAACAGGCGCAGCACCGGTTAAAACTCTCTGATTGGCTATCTGGTCTTGAAGATCTGCGCTAATTACCTTTTTAGCGATCCCTTTGGGGAAGTTGGAGTACATCCATAAACTGGTAAAAAGTTTCATATATACGCCGTCGTTGACTCTGACATCCGAGTTATCTTTATGATCAACAAACGAATCAAACAGGTTGATATTAAAAGTAAAGGCTCTGTGGGCATATGCATGAGTTTCATATCCGTCTTTTTTCAACCAATACAACATGGACTTATCAGAGTTAAAGGCTTGCATCTGATAACTGCTGATTGGTATCTTGCCGTCATATGATCTGCCGCTGAAAATTGAAGGGAGAGACATCACGGTAGTACCATACACTGATGCGGTTTCCGGATAATACGTGAACCCGCCCAAATCATCCTTTACTTTTTGATTTAATGTTGCATTGAACATATCGCTCTGATACTCATCAAAAATGATGTGATATATATTAGGTAGTTTTTTCTTTGTTGGCTCTTGTTTTACAACTGATTTATATAAGGGGTCTGTATTTGCTACCTTTGCTATATACACCGTTTTGAAGACTGTAAAAAACTCACTTAATATCATTATCGCAGAAAGCACGAAAAAAATTTTTGCCGCTTTTGACACTTCTATTTTTTTATATAAATACGTAAAGGCTACGGCAAATAAAGTCAAAAGAATTAACACTCTACTGTTTATGTCTAGGGTGGTTTGATGCATACTGGAATAAACCAGGAAAAGTGGTCCTATAAGATAGTAAATATATAGCAGCACTTTAAATATTTTTCTCTTTTCAGAATAACGATAGAACAAATAGCCCACAGCGGCAGTGGCTACAGATACGACGACAAAAGGAGTCAGAACAATCAGCTTATTGTTTAAATCTTCATGATTCTTTGAGTACAGATCAAGAGATGTGATAATAAATAGAATAAATGGTGTAGAGAGAAGAGACAACCATACCAAGTATCTCTCCTTTGTAAAAACTTTCTGCAATTTTTTCATTTTTCCCTTAGTACTACTCTTTACTTATAACAACTTGCCTGTTTTGACCGGTCCCCTCAGACTGGCTGACAACACCCAAGCTGCTTGCCTTCTGATGAGCTATCATTCTCTCATAGGCATTCATTGATGGCAGTGACTGTGCTTTTCCTGTCTCTTTAGCAGTAGCTGCTGCCTCCTCTACCATTTGCTCTATTCTTTTCTCTCTTCCTTTTAGATAGCCTCCCACATCAACAGTAAACGACGTTCCTTCAGGCAAGGACTCCCGGCACAAAAGAGATAGAATGTGACGAAGAGCAAAAAGACTCTCGCCTCTATATCCTATAAGTAGAGCTGAATCTTCTGAGTCGATGCTCACCTTTATATGACCTTCCTCGGCAGAGACAGACACATCACTCTTCATACCTAGAAGACTTACTGTATGCTCAGAGATTTCCTTTACTTCTTTGACTGTTGACGCCTTGATACTTGCCATTATTTTTTCTTTTTACTTGTTACTTTTTCTTTTAACTTATTGATTCCTATATGCTCAAATAGGCTTACTTCTTTATGCATTATCAGGTACTGCTGGAATGCGGCAATAGATGTCGATACTCCCCAATACAGCGGAAGAGCTGAAGGCAGATTCCATGATATAACGACAGTCAGGATAGGAAAGAGATACATAGTTTTTGTCATCATCTGTTGAGCGCCCTGTTCCGGCTCCTTTGGCGCTATAAACTTTGTCTGAACGAGCTGAGAAACACCTGCCAGGATAGCCAGAACATGACTTGGCTTAGCAAGATCTACTATGCCCAAGAAGGTGGTATCAATAGTCCCTTGGGATAGAGCGGACTGTACAAACGGCAGATTTTTTACAAAGTTATAAAGTTCTGATGTTATACTTTGGGGTGAGCCTGACAGCTTTACAAATTCAGGATTACCAAACTTAACAAATACCCAGTATAGACCGATAAGTATGGGTAGCTGAAGTAGTGTGGGAAGGCACGATGAAAAAGGATTAACTTCTTTCTCTTTATATAGCTCTGTAAGTGCTTTCTGCTTTGCTTTCGGATCGTCCTTATACTTTTTGTTTAACTTCTCAATCTCCGGCTGGATAGCTTTGAGAGCTTTCTGGCTATGCAAAGATTTGGCAAAAAGCGGCCATATCATAGCTCGAACTAATATAGTGATGGCGATGACAGCCAGACCGAAGTCTCCAAAAGCACTATAGAATATAACTAGTAGGTTGATAAGCGGCTGAACTATGATGGTATTAAACATATTTTTATTAATTCCCAAGTCGCAATTTCTAATTTCCAATAAATGTCTATTTCTTGAATTTTATCGTTGTGATTCGGTTATTTCCTTTCTTCATTAACTTTTGTACTTTTTATAATAGCATTAAATATTAAAACTAATTCTTGGCTTTCTTGCAATAGTGGCTTAACTTCTTCTTTTAAACCAGGGGTTGTTACAGGAATCATTCTCAGCTAGTATTTTGTCTCCCTTGCTTCTTTCTTACAAATGCCTATCTTATGTTTGAAGTCTGCTCTTGACTCAGCATCGTCAGCCTCTGAGTAGTTCGCTCCGACGCTTGTCCCGGACTTCACTAGTTGATTGATAAGGGGCTTAGTCATAACATCTTTAGGAATTTTCTTAGCAAAGACGATAATCGCCTCACCAAAACAAGCGGTTCTTTCCTCTAAATCATACTTTATTTTTGTTTTATTCATTGCGACTTCATTGGGAATTAGAAATTGTGAATTGGTCATTACACAGGATCATTCCCCCCCTTACTCCATGGGTTACATCTCAGTATTCTCCACATTCCCATCAAGCTACCTTTTATAATACCGTATTTTTCTATGGCTTGGTAGGTGTAGGTAGAACACGTGGGATTATAACGGCAAAAACCGTGTGGATATTTGTCTGACAGTAGGCCGTGATCTGGAGAGAGAGTCCTCTGATAGGCTCTGATTAGCAATAAGGCAACTTTTCTCATTTGAGAAGCCTCGCTTCTTTCAGCATCTTCTCTAGCTCATCCTTTGGCCCCCCGGCCTTTCCTCCCTGTGAGTCTGTTTTCTTCACAAAAATAACGATGTCATATCCTGTGTCTAGCTGACCGTAAAGCTTTCTAACCTCTTCTCGAAGTATTCTTTTCACACGATTTCTCTCGACAGCTTTCTTTGAAAACTTCTTCCCAACAACTATACCTATCCTAGTAACACTCATTCTGTTTGGTAGAAAGTTGACGTTATAGTCTGTGCTATATAGTCGTTTGCCCTTTTGATAAACGCGCTGGAAGTCCTTGTCTTTCACCAGTCTTTTCTCACGAGACAACATAAAGACCCCCTTATTACTAAACGGCTAGCTTCTTTCGGCCCTTCTGTCTTCTTCTCGCCAAAACAGCTCTACCTGCATTGGTAGCCATTCTTTTTAAGAATCCGTGCTTCCTTAATCTTCTTCTTTTTTTGGGTTGATACGTTCTTTTCACGATTGTCTCTCGTCTTCTTGGGTACCGTCCCTGTCTTTAACAATAAAGGTTTCCCATAATATTACAATGTTGTGTCCCCTTGGGTTGCACCTATCTAGTTTACCTCAAATCTGCCTTTTGGTCAATGTTTCTCCTGGATGGCAGGGCTTGTACTAATTTAGAAAACTATTGTCTTAATAGTAAATTTGGTTATAATAAAGTGGTATTAAAGCATAACTTTTAGGAGGATTCATGTCTTCCCGTTCTAAGAAATCCGTAAAATCAAAAAATAATTTAAATACTAAACGAGCTATAAGTTCGGCTCTTTTGCTAGCAGCGGGTCTTCTGTTCACGCCTATCCACTCTGCTCATGCTTATGTTGACCCAGGCACTGGCAGTTATATATTGCAAATCACCATTGGCGTAATATTTGGTATCGCCTTTGCCGTAAAGAGTTTCTGGAGCAGCATTATTTCTACATTAAGAGGAAACAAGAAGTCTCCGAAAGATACCTCTGGCAAGAAAGAGTCAAAGGAAAAGTCAGAGTAATGAAGGCGACACATTCTCCAAAAAATATAGGCGCATCTTTCCGAGATCCAAGTGGCTTTATTTTCAAAGAAAACGGGGTCATTTACCGACAGGTAAATGAGTCTTATAAAGATGACTACAATATCCTTATGAGCTCTGGCCTTTTTGAACGCCTGATAAAAGATGGCTTCATGGTAAACCACAAGGAAGTAAAAACTGACAAGCTTGTAAAGCCAGCTTATAAGGTTATCAAGCCCGACCAGATTCCATTTATCTCATACCCCTATGAGTGGTGCTTCTCTCAGCTGAAAGATGCTGCTCTCCTAACGCTACGGATTCAGCTTCTCGCGATGGAGTATGGTATGAGCTTAAAGGATGCTACTGCATACAATATCCAGTTTATAGGAGGAAAGCCGGTCTTTATTGATACTTTGTCTTTTGAAAAATACGAAGAAGGAAAACCATGGGTTGCTTATCGTCAGTTTTGCCAACATTTTCTAGCACCTCTGGCGCTCATAGCTCATGTAGATCTTCGTTTTGGAACACTCTCGAGAGACTACTTGGATGGCATTCCTCTAGACTTGGCCGCTAAACTTTTGCCAGGAAAGACGAAGTTCTCTCTAAAGCTAGGCACCCACATACACATGCATGCCAGAAGCCAGGAGAAACACTCCGGCACCGTATCAGAAAAGCAGGAAAGGTCATACAACCTAAGTAAGAGGAGACTTGTAGCAATACTTTCCAGCCTCGAGTCAGCCGTCAACTCTCTGCACTTACCAAAGCAGAAAACCGTTTGGGGAGAGTACTATGATGATACAAACTACACCTCAAAATCATTCAAGCACAAGGAAGATACCATCTCGCGATGGATTACGAGCGTCAAACCAAAATCTGTCTGGGATTCAAGTGGAAACGATGGACACTTTAGTAGACTCGCATCGGAGAAAAAAATTGCTACTGTTTCTGCCGATATCGACCCCGTAGCTATTGAGAAGTCCTTCTTGACATCAAAGGCAGAAGACGATAAATACCTTTTGCCTATACTTCTAGACTTCACAAATCCTAGCCCCGGGACAGGATGGGCCAATGATGAGAGAGAATCTTTCTTCGAGCGTGGCCACTTCGACCTTTCCCTGTGTCTCGCTTTTATTCATCATCTAGCAATTGCAAACAACCTCCCTCTTTCAAACATTGCCGAAGTCTATGCCAAGCAAAGTAAATATCTAATCATTGAGTTCGTACCGAAAAAAGATTCAAACACTATGCGACTGCTTTCTGATAGAGAGGATATCTTTCCTGGCTACACAACAGCTGACTTTGAAAAAGATTTTTCAAAGTACTTCCAGATCAAAGACAAGGTTTCTGTGCTCAAGAGTCATAGAACTCTATACTTAATGAAAAGAAAATGAATCTCAGGCCCACGAGCGAAAATCTAAAAAAGCTTACGGGTGTTTTTTCTAAATACTCTCTGAGGTTCTTGGCCTTATGGGCTCCTCTGTTTATGCTGACGACTTTACCCTCTATAACGCACTGGATAAAAGAAGAGCGGGGAGTTTATGTCCAGGACTTAGTCCTGCCACTTGCCTTGGCCTTTATTACCAGTGCTGTAGTAGCAACCATTTTTCTTCGTCTATATCTGAGGAATCGTTTTGCTGCATATATAGGAGCAATTATCACGGCGGGGGTTCTCGGTCCGGCTTATTACTTTATCTATAAGTTTTTAGCTAGCCATAGACTCACGGGGGGTTAAAAGGGACCGTTGCGTTTATCTTAATAGTTTTTATAGTTGCCTACCTGATAGGTTTTCTCATCGACAAGTTTGCCGGAAAATGGCGCACAAAAACAGACGTCTTGGCAAAAAGTATCCTTATCATCATATCAGTTGCCTTTTCTATGCAAGCTTTTACCTTAGTAAGAACCCTGGTTGCGACTTGGCCACAGTTTTTCTACCGACCTCCATCGTTGTCTGATGGCTCTTTGAGCTCTGAAAACAACAAGCCGGATATCTACTACATAGTACTTGATAGATACAACAACAACACCGTATTAAAGAAGCAGTTCGGCTATGATAACTCTGATTTCACAGATTTCTTATCTAAAAATGGTTTCTATGTTAAACCGGGGGCTCACAGTAACTACCCCTATACCACCTTTTCTATATCTTCTACATTGAATGCAAACTATCAAACAGATATAGTGAAGCGATTTAGCAAAACAAAAGACCAGACCTATAGCCCATACAGTAACGGTGTGCGATATTCAACAGTTGCAGACAGGTTAAAGAAGCTTGGTTACTCCTACTACCATCTAGGTACTTGGTTTGAAGCTACAAACTATGCACCCATGGCTGACAAAGTGTTTCAGACTACCGGCCAGCTCACAGTCCTCGGACATACATTTACTTTAAATACTTTCGCCAGACAGGAACTTTCCAGTAGCGTTTATAACCGCTTCTTCCAAAGAGGGCTTCTGATTGGTAATCACCGAGTTCTAGAGTTTGTTGATAAAGCAAGCGGCCCGTCATCATTATCAAACCTCGCCGAGCTTAAAGAAATAGCCGAGGATTCACCCGGCGGACGATTCATCTTTGCCCACTTCCTGATTCCCCACGACCCATATACCTTTAATGCTGATGGTACTCTGAACAAAAATTATGCAAACAACAATGTCGGTAAACCAGTAAAGGAAAAGTATATAGAGCAGGTCAAGTTTATTAACAAGGAAATGGAAGCTATTGTCTCAACTGCTCTTAAGAAAAGTGACAATCAGGCCATAGTTATCATACAAGCCGACGAGGGCGCTTGGCCCACTAAGCTCAATATAGAAAAGGCTGCTGCCCCAAAAAGTAGCGCCGACGAGGTAACTGTCCCCCTGCCAGGTGATATGAGAAAGTGGCCAGAAGCTGACCTTCAGATGAAATATGGTATCCTTGCGGCCTATCACATACCAAAAGTTGGGGAGAAAGATTTGAGGTCTAAAGTTGACTCGGTGAATGTATTCCGTCTGGTGTTCAATACTTACTTTAACGGTAAATTTCCTTATTTGCCAAAGTGCTACTATGGTTTCCCTGAGGGCAGTAACAAACCCTTCGAGTATACTGATATCACAAAACTTTTGGTCGGCAAAGCCAATCCCGACTGTGCTCCAGACAGCAACTTCTCTAAGAAATAGCTGTTTTGAATCTAGTATTTTGAATTTAGAATTTGAGATTTGACTGGGAATTGGAAATTAGTAATTAGTTATGCACTCGTAATATTCCCCTTGTGTATAACTCTGTTTTTGACTATACTGTTAATACTTACTCTTGATTTGGGCTTGGGCGAAGTGAAGATATAGGGTGTCATACGACACCCGAGAAGATTTTTTATTCTTTAAAGCAGGGGATTTATGGACAACCGAGGTCTATGGCAGACTGTTTTAGGCGAACTGGAGCTAAGCCTATCAAAGGCTAACTTTACTACGTGGTTCAAGGACACATCCATCGCATCACAAGATAGCGGACGTGTAGTTATCTCTGTCCCAAATGTGTTTACGAAAGAGTGGCTGGAAAACAAGTATAACGCTCAGATCAAAGGAACTATAGAGAATGTAGTCGGACCCATTATAAGCATCGACTACAAGATAGGAACACCCGACTCTGTAAAGAAAGAGGTAAAAAAAGAAACTCCTGCTCGTGTCGATGACTTTGAAGAAGAATATATACCGGAGAATCTGGAAAATCTAAATCCAAAGTATTTGTTTGATACATTTGTGGTTGGGGATACCAGCAAGCTAGCCTTTGCAGCGTGTCAGTCTGTATCAAAAAACCCCGGCGCCTCATACAATCCACTCTTTATCTATGGTGGTGTTGGGCTGGGCAAGACTCATCTTATACAAGCGCTTGGGAATGAGATAAAAAAGAAAAATCCAAAGAAAAAAGTAGAGTACGTCACAAGCGAGAAGTTTACCAGTGAGTTTATAAAAGCCATATCTGAGAAAAAGATAAGCTCCTTTAAGGATAAATATCGAAAGGTAGATGTTCTGCTTGTAGATGACATGCAGTTCCTGGCCGGGAAAGAACAAACCCAAGAAGAGTTTTTTCACACATTCAATACCTTGCACCAATCAAACAAACAAGTGGTGCTGGCATCAGACAGACCGCCAAAGGCCATACCCACACTCGAGGACCGACTCAGATCCCGCTTTGAATGGGGTCTGATAGTTGACATTCAGCCACCGGAAATAGAAACCCGTATAGCTATTCTGCAGAAGAAAGCTATGCTTCGAGGATATGAGATGCCGCTTGAAATATACGACTACATAGCCAGAAACATCCAACACAACGTTCGTGAACTAGAAGGAGCTCTCAACAGAATCATTGCCTACTGTGAACTGAATAATATCACACCCGATATGAATCTCGCCTCAAACGTTCTAGGAAGCCTTCTCTCTAATCCAAAGAGGAAGGCCTTAACAGCAAAAAAAGTGCTGCAAAAAGTATCAGACTTTTTTGACATCCCCGTAAGTGACATCATTGGTAAGAAAAGAGACAAGGAGATTGTACTGCCCAGACAGGTCGCTATGTACCTTATGAGAGAGGAGTTAAGTCTATCCTATCCAAAGATAGCTAAGGAGTCGGGCAAGAATGACCACACAACCGCCATGCATGCTTGTTCAAAGATAGAGAAGGCAATAGATAAAGATGAACCCCTGAGACATAATATAAATCTAATAAAGGAGCGCTTATATACCGGGTAACCAACCCCGTCATTCCGGGCTTGAACCGGAATCCAGAATTTAATAGTCTAAGCAAGGATATAAATCGGACTTAGAATGACAAAAACAAATAATCTGTGGAAAGATGGCAAATTTCGGTGGAAAAAAAGCGAAGAAGATGTATACAAAAAATCACTTATAAACACTTGCCACAAAATACATACACACATGCTTTACGTTTATCCATAAACTATAAAGATTAAACCACCCACCAAAACACAAGCAAAATAAGAGTTTTTAAGATTAAAAAGTGAGTTATAGACAATATACACAGCTACTACAAAAACAATTACTATATTTCTAATAATAAACTTATAATATAAGTGAGTGTACAAGTGGAAAAGAGATTAAGAAAACAACGTTGAGGGAAAAAGATAATACTGATAACTATAAGGAACAAACAATGAAGGTAACAATATTGAAAGAAAACCTATCAAAAGGATTAAATGTTGTAGGACGTGTAGTCACTAGTCGAGGTAGTTTAGAAGTTTTAAACAATATACTTATAAAAACCGTAAAGGGCAGAGTTTGTCTCTCGGCAACAAATCTGGAGGTTGGTATAAACTATATGGTGGGAGCAAAAGTAGAGAGCGAAGGAGCGATAACTATACCAGCCAGACTCTTTACGGAGTTCATTAACTCTCTACCAAGTGAAAAGGTAACATTAGATCTAGACGGGGACACTCTAAACTGTAAAACAGATGGTTATAAATCTAGTATAAAGGGTATTTCTGCAGACGAGTTTCCATTGATACCTGAAATAAAAAATAAAAAAACCTTTTCTATAAGTGGATCGAAGTTTAGAGATGCTATATCTTTGGTAAGTTTTGCGGCTGCCACAGACGACTCTAGACCTGTTCTTTCCGGCGTCTATATGAAAATAGAAAACTCCAAAGTAATATTAGCTGCCACTGACAGTTATAGATTGGCAGAAAATGTGATAAACATAAATGGTGAAAAAGGGAAAAAAGAAGAAATTATTATACCAGCCAAAACGCTAATAGAACTTAGTAGAATACTAGGAGAGTTAAAGGATGATACGGATGTGAGTGTATACATTTCTGACAATCAAATACTTTTTGAGGCAAATGGGCTTGATCTCATTTCTCGTCTCATAGAAGGCCAGTTTCCAAACTATAAACAAATAATTCCTGAGAACACAGAAACGGTATCTTGTTTGGAAAAGAATGAGTTTGCCAATGCAGTAAAAGTAGCCAGTCTTTTCGCAAAGGAAAACGCGAACAGCATAAAAGTAGCAGTAAAAAGCAAGGGTCGTGTTGAGGTCATCTCTCAGGCATCTCAGATAGGAGACAATACAGCGACACTAAAGGCAGAGGTAAAAGGCAAAGATGGTGAAGCCTCATTTAACGGGAAATATATTACTGACGCACTAAGCGTGATAAAAGATAGTGATATTGAACTAGGAATAAGCGGAAAGCTTAACCCGGGCGTAATAAAGTCGACAAAAAACAAGGATTACACATACATTATAATGCCGCTAAGGAATTAGACTTCTCTGTCATTCCCGCGCAGGCGGGGATCCATAAATAAAAAAAGTGAAATCATATTATGTTTACATTTTAGCGAGCAAAAAACATGGAACTCTTTATATTGGAGTCACAGGAGACTTAAGAAAAAGAACATATGAGCACAGAACTGGTCGAGCAGAGGGATTTACGAAAAAATATAAGGTAGCAAACTTAGTGTATTATGAGGAAACGGGTGATATAGAAGCAGCGATAGTGAGAGAGAAACAGATGAAAAAATGGAACCGTGACTGGAAAATTAACTTGATTGAAGAGTTTAACCCAACTTGGGATGATTTATATGAAAATCTTAATTAATATAGATTCCCGCCTGCGCGGGAATGACATAGTGGGTAGGAATGAAAAAATGGGTAACAGAAAATCACACATTTTGATATCTGATTTTTGTTTTTTTATTTAAGCCTATGAAAATCAAATCTCTCAAACTTACAAACTTTCGCTCTTATGACAAGGCCGAGATTATTTTTGGTCAGAATAATGTCATAGTCGGTCCAAACGCTCAAGGGAAGACAAATCTTCTGGAGGCGCTCTACATGGCCTCTGTCGGGAAGTCTTTCCGTGCAAAAGAGGTGGATATAGTAAAGAAAGGAGAGGACTTCTTCCGAGCAGAGATTGAGGCAGAAAACAGCCGCCCGTTAAAAGTAGAGTATATTTATGAGAAGACTGTCGGGAAAGGTCGGAAAACAGTAAAGATAAATGGGGTTAAGAAGCCGGCTATGGCTCTTCTCGATGGTCTAAAGTGCGTTTTCTTCACTCCTGACGAGATAGACATGTTCTTTGCTTTTCCGTCCGTTAGACGGCGGCATATCAACATAGTCTTATCCCAGATAGATAGAGAATATGCCAGACAACTAGTGAGATATAGAAGGACCCTAGAACAGAGGAACGCTCTTTTAAAAGGTATTGCTGAGGGGAGGAAGCAGGAGAGCGAGCTAGAGCTATGGGATGGTGAGTTGGCTGAGTGTGGAGCGAAGATTATGGATAAAAGGAGAGATATGGTGAAAGCACTAGATAAAACGCTTGATAAAAACTACCAAGACATTTCAGAAACAGATGGAGTACTCACACTTCAATACGAACCAAGTGTTGGTTCTTCAGAAGAGAAGGGATCTGCATGGGAGTCATATGTATCTACGCTAGTTGCCAGTCGCTCTCGTGACATTGTTTCTAGAGTAACGACCAAGGGGCCCCACAGAGATGACTTTACCTTTTCCCTAGATGGATCACCTGCTCTGCCCTTTGCCTCGCGGGGGGAGATGCGCTCATTCATTATTGCATTAAAGTTTTCAGAAAGGGATGTTCTGAAGGAAAAAACCGGCGAACAACCGGTAATGCTTCTGGATGATGTCTTCTCTGAGCTTGATGAAAATCGCCGGAAACATCTCGTAGAAAGTTTCAGCGGTCAGCAAACCATCACAACAACGACAGACCTTGATCACATAGATAAGCTTTTAAGAAAAGAGGCGGATATATTTACCATAAAAAATGGTAAAATTAAAATACTAAATTCTAAAACTAATAGCTAGCTATTATTCTTTTGTCATTCTGAACTTGATTCAGAATCCAGACAAACAGTGTGTAAATAACATGAAGTCATATTACGTATACATCTTAGCAAGCAAAAGGAACGGTACTTTGTACGTTGGTGTTACCTCAGATTTGAGAAAAAGAATATATGAACATCAAACAGGAGTAGTAGAAAGCTTTACCAAGAAGTATAAAGTAAATAAACTTGTTTATTTTGAAGAAACAAATGATATAGAATCAGCAATAAAGAGGGAGAAGAACATTAAAGATTGGAAACGCAAATGGAAGCTTGAATTGATTGAAGAGGATAATCCAACATGGTGTGATTTGTACCACGATTTATAAAAACTGGATTCCGGATCGAGTCCGGAATGACAGGGGGGTAAGTAAGGCATAAAAATGAATACAGAAAAGGACAATGTAGAAAAAACATCTGCGGGAAATCTTGGCGATATTTTTGCAAGGCGTCTCAGTCAGCTAGGCATCAAGCGTCAGGTTGATGCGGCTATGATATGCGAGGCCTTCAATGAGTCAGTTCTCGAGGTCTTTGGGGAAAAGGGAGTGAGAAATGTAAAGGCCATTTCTTTTAAGAATAATGTTCTCAAAGTGGGAGTCACATCCAGCGCGTGGGCGAACGAAGTGAATCTTAGACAGTTAGAGCTGAAAAGTGGACAAAAGATGAGGCTAGTTTATGAACAAATACTAGACGCCTAGAAAGATGTTTATTTTTTTAAAATCTCTGTCTTCGTCGAAGTAACTTGTATATCTACAACTTTCCACTCAGACCCCTCTTTTTCTAGACGTATGAAGTTGTTTTCTATAATCTTCGCCGTGAATCCGGTTTTGGAATTTCTTATTACCCTTTCTACAATAGTAGTACAGGAAGCGGTATCCTCATAAACCCGAAGGTTTTCAATTTTGTATTTTTCGGATAGGCCCTTTTGGTTCTTCTGGCTTTCTTCGAGGGTTGCTTTGTTGCCCACAGATTCTCTTTGTTTGAGACTGTCTGAGACGATTCTCTCAAAGTTAGGCCTCTCTTCTACGAGAGTTTTAATATTTTTTTCTACCATTGCGCGATCCTCGGCAGTGCCCGGTTTATTTTTTTGTCCCTTATCTTTTTGGTTCAAATAGATAAAGATGCCGCCACCTATTATTAAGAGCAAGAAGACAATACTTGTTATAAAAAGTTTTTTGTTCATGGTAGATTTCCTGTTAATTTTATTTCTAGGTAAGTAGCAAGGACGTTAGCAGCGTATGGCTCATAGGGTCCACTACCATTATATGCCCCAGCTGCAATACGCATAATATTTATATCTTCTGGGAAAGCAGCCTCTATAGCTATCCCTCCTTTGTCTTTTAGTATAAATCCAGCCATCATCACTGCATCTAAGGCATTCCATGGACTCGGATAGTGTCCAACCTGAGCTTCTACCATGTCGGCCCTGCCTTCCCACTCCTGTGGCATCACTTGCGTATAACCCATCGCTCCACCACTGCCAACAGAAGCGTTGCAGGAAACCGGGGAGTTGTCAGGAACATCAACCGCACCTGCTACACGGTCAAAAGCGTCCAAATCCTCGGGCAACCTCAGTCCGTTTCCACTTGTGAGCACCCACCCGCTGTCAGGCGGTGGCGGATGATAAGAACAGCCCCCCAGATTACCACCCATACTAGTCTCATTCCATGCGATAGCAGCGATAAATTCCCAAGGAACCTGAGTTATTTCCCCTGCTTCTCTGAACACGTCTAGCCACTCTTCCTTTGACTGCGGTTTTGTGTTATTACCACTTCCACACCTTAGTGCACCTCGAACTGCCTTGTTCAGAGCTGTTATAGGTTCTTGGATTTTCTTCTTCATCTCTTCTTTGCTGCCAGATCTAAATATTTGACGAAAAGGGTTCTCGTTTTGATATTTATCAATAAAGTCATCAAAGGTTCTAATTTCCGGGTCATTTATATATTTTCTTCTTATTCTTCCTGTTTGGTCTCCAATCATTATTGGGTTAAAACTATGCTGAGGATTGTACTCATACCAGTTTGTGCCATCACTTGACTTGCATCCCTTGTTTTTTCCTTGGGTTGGTTTTTTTTGAGCCCATGGGTTGCCACACTCCATAGACTGACCAGCTGTAGCCATAGCGGTCTCATAGTTTGCGATACCCAGTAGAAGGAATGGGTTTACATCACTATCTACCCCAGCTGATAGAAATGCACTGCCTGGGTTATTCATCTCTAGAAATCGTGACCTAGGATAATTCTGCCTTAAGTAGTCATTGATAGCATTTATAATCTTCTCTTTATTCTTATCAATGCTTCCTTCTTTGTCTTTTTTTATTTCTCCTCCCCATGGACCCATACATCCACCCCTTGGCTTTAGTGTGGGACAAGTGTTGTCACAGAGAGCCGGGTCTCCGCAACGATCAGCCTGCGCTTGCATTGGTAAAACAAATAACGAAGAGAGGATTACAAGGTAAAGGCAAACACAGACTATTTTTTGTGAATAAATCCTTTCGCTATTTCTAAGTTTTGACAGTGGCAGCATCATCTCTGGTCATATCTCCATATTATGTTTAGCTTTTCTGGTTTGTTTACTCCATGAGACGCAAACCACAGCAATGCACCCTTCTTCCCTTGCTTCTCATTTTCTTTAAAGATATACACGGGTATGCGACCATCCTTGTATGGGATGTCTATATAGAAACTAATACCTTCATATGGCAGGAGGTTAAAGTAGGAGAATTTTTTCTCCATCTCCTTTATCTCCTTAACTCTTTTTGTGTCAGCTCCCGGTGTTGTCCCACTTCTTATTGTATTTGGTAAACGATTCAAAGTATACCGGAAATCTCTCTTCCCCCAAAAAGAAGAAATTTTAATCTCGGTCTTTATGCTTTCATAATCTTTTAGTGAGATTTCAATCTGATGTATGCCGGGAGACAGCTTTATCTTGGCGGGGACCTTTACTTCTATACCATCTATCTCACACTTTGCACCCACAGGGAAGGTGGCAATGGCTATGGTTTTCTTTGCTTGGGTAAGAGCAAAGAAAACTAGAAAGGAAGCAACTATAACGAGTAGACATATTATCACAAGGACACTTTTATTTTTTGCGGACATACTTTATCACTCCTCCACTTATTTTCGTGCTTAGAAAGTCTGCCACACTTGATGTGGTGGTAGTATCTTTAGCAGGATCATCAATTGTTAGGGTATCACCATTTTTCTCTGTGAGGACTGTTAAGTGATCATATACGCCAAGTTTTACACCGACAATGATGGGAGCTTTTTGTTCTAGTAGTTGTAGTGCCTGCTCCCAGGTAACATTCTGAACATCGAGATATGGATAGTATGTGTTTACCACCCCTTCATACATAGTTGTTGTAGACCCCTCTCCACAAGTTGCCCCACCAGTGCTTGCTGCTTGTTCGGCTACGACATCAGGGGTAGTATTTGCTCCGTAGAAGTTTAGTACCATTGTCAGAGAGGTTACAGCACATCCCGAACCTCCTATATTGTCACAAGCATATGGGTTCCCTGCCCACCTGGGGTCTCCCTGCATGAGATGGGCTATAGCACCACTTGGAAGACCGGGGCTTACTGCTGTCCCGCAGGCAGTGCCATCGACAAGATATTTGTAGAACGCCACAGCTCCATATACCTTTTTTTTGTCATCAAGTAGCGCTTCCTTGAGTCCATCATTATTTTTTATAAGACCACTCCACAGCCAAGGATCTACTTTCGCGAAGTCACTGAAGTGTTTCCCTTTATACTCTTTGTCTAGAGCACAGTAGTCTTTGAAAATCTTTTCAAACTGGGGACTGTCAACAGGAACCATTGTCACATAGTTACCATCAGGACCCTTTACTTTATGGTTAAAACCAGCATCTAGAATACTAAAGCATCGATAGTTAGTCAGAATGTCTATTACCCTGCCCATGGCAATGTCTTTGGTTTCATTGCTCTCCTTTTTCGGTTTCAGAGTTATCATAGAAGGGAAAATAGTCTCTTGCTGTAAACCGTCTATATCCAGAGAAGGGCTACCATTAGCATCACGCTTCTTGTTTGCCATCTGGATATCTTTGCCTATTTCTATCATAGCAGCCTGGTTTGTTTTGGGTATGTCGTTACCATTGTGCTGAGTTTTTCTGAGGTCCAGCCTGCCCTGCCTCCAGTAAACATAGTCAGCAGCAGCGATTATCTGCCAAGGGACATTGGTCCTTTCCTCTGCATATAGTAGACTCTTCTTGTAACATTTATCATTTAAGATTGCTACAGCAGTTGGATCTGTCGCTTCAAGTGGAAAAGCGACACAGAAGCTTTCATCTGTGTCGCTTTTCGTACCGTGAATGAGGAAGAGTAACACGAATATCACAAGAGAAATGATTAGGACAATGGAGAGAACAGGAACGCCAACCCACCCTAGCAAAGTAAAAAGAATCTTTTTCTTTATAGCATCACCACTGACCAAGTCCCCACTGGACGGAAGTATATTTCTCATCTTTTAGCCAAGTATTTAGTAAGTATTTTATACGAGAACATACAACGCTATCCCCCAGTCATCTTTTGTAATTGTTCAGGGTTTGTGGTCACTAGTGAATCCTCCATAGTAGAGTGGATTATCTGTATGATGGCATGGTTTTGCCCGGCTATAAATATGCCATCACCGGTAGTACACTGGAGAAGGAAGTTTTTCTCTGCCTCAGTCAAGTCAAACATCTCCTTTACCATATCAGCTTGTGACGGATGCTGTTTTAGTAGGATGGCCATGGAAGCGTTACTGATGAGAGGTTTTCCATATTCGTTCTTTAGGAAGTCACCGATGCCCTGGCCTACGGTTGTCAGGCCCAGATAGTATTTTCTTCCTCTCTTGGCTATGGCGTATAAGAACTGAGCTGAGTCCTCGTGTTTCATGAGCATCCATGCCTCGTCAACCACGAGAAGCCGTTTCTTCCGCTCGCTTTTTATCTTGTTCCATAGAAAGCTCAGCACAGAGTGCATGGCTATCGGTCTCAGTTCTTCTTCTAGGTCACGGATACAAAAGCATACGAATCTATTGTCAAGAGATACGTTTGTATGGTCGTTGAAGAGACCGGCGAATGTTCCGTCTGTAAACTTGCTTAAGCGCATAGCCATACCTTCTCCACCAGGCATACTTTCCAAGATGTCTTTCAGATCAGCTACGAGAGGAGGTTTTAAATGGTGAGTACTTGGATCCTCTGTTATCCCTTTGGCAGAATATGTTTCTACCAGGGCTTTGTCTAGGATGTTACTTTCCTTGTCTGTGACTTCTCCCATCATTACTCTCAAGAGTCCAACCAGCGCGATAATATTACTTCGTAAAGAGTTCTTGCCTTCTTCGTACTCTGTTATGCCTTGGGGCAAGTCAAAAGGGTTAATCCTTTGTTCAGAGTTCAGGTGTATGTTGATATAAGTTCCTCCTACGGCAGTACACAGTTTTTCAAACTCTCGTTCAGGGTCTATGACTAGGATGTCTCCATCAAACATCAGCTGTCTCAGTATTTCTAGTTTTGTGGCATAGGACTTACCTGCGCCGGAAGTAGCTAACACTATAGAGTTATAGTTCTGGAGCTTAAAGCGGTCATATATTACCAAGCTGTTATTAATCTTGTTTGCGCCATACAAGATACCTTCATTGTTTGTAAGAGTTGAAGATACGAATGGGAAAGATACTGATACGGCATTTGTATCCATGTTTCTTCCGATGGCAAGCTCATCTTTTCCCATGGGAAGAGTAGAGTTGAATCCTTGCTCCATCTGAAGATTGGCATGTTTGGTATATATCATTTGGGTACCTAACATAGACTCTACTTTCTCAGTACTTTTGTTTAACTCTTCCAGAGAATCCCCATATATGGTTATGTACAGACCCTGTTTAAATATTTTCGACTGTGCTGTAGTCAAAGTATCTCGCAACTCTTCGATGTCGGCATAGGTAGACTCTAAGAAAGGATTTCTTACGATGCCCTTCTCTGCCTCCATGCTTAAGGTTGACTCAACCTGAGTAGACTTTGTTCTGAGTTTTTTCAAGACCTCCTCGGTGTCCTCGGGAAGTATATACAAAGCTATATCCATTACTACATCAGCGTTTATAAGAGGGGTAATCCATCCGTTGTATAAGAATCTGGGGTATTCATAGACGAAGAGAGTTCTGGCATAGGCAGTACCTATCTTTATATAGTCAAAGGTTACTTCAAAGGAAGAGGGAGAGATAATGTCGCGAATAGAGGAGAGACCCTCTCCATAAATTCTCGCCTGTTGTCTGGCTTTTATTTCTTCTGGCGTCAGTTCCTTCTTTTTCTTAAAAAACATATTATTGCTCCAAGTCTTTCTTTATTGATTCTCTGGTTGATATGTAGTCAGCGCCCAAGGAGTCAAGACTCTCTATGTGTTCATTCTCAGAAACACCCGGATTATAGCAAGAGTAGAAAAGTTCTATCAGTCCTTCTGTCGGGACCAAAGTAGTCCTCAAACCGAAACTCTTTAACAGCGCAATAACTATATTTGTTTTCTGGTTAAGGTTTTGAAGATCAGTGGTATAGTCTGAGGACACAGTCTTCTTCTTCAATCCTAGTGCAGAGAGCAGGCCGGTAGACCCTTGGGCTAAAATGTTTGGAAAGTGTGGCGTAATGACGAAGAATTTCTTATCCATCACATTCACACTGGTCAGAATATCTTGTAAAAAGTTGATATACTCAGACGTTTGCTCCCGCAGAAGCGTATTTTTCTGTTGCTCTTTCGATCTCTGCAGGGTTGATAGATATGAAGAAAGGTCGACTTTTCTAGACTGAGCCAGTAGTTGAATCTGAAAGTTAAGAGAGTTCAAAGCTCCCTGATACGCAGATATTATAATGTCTTGTTCTTCCTCAGTTCTTATCTCCATATTTATACTGGAAACTAAAAGCACAGAACGTAGAGAACCATCTTTCAATATGAGTGCGTCATCCTTGATATACTCTATCTCCAGAAACTTCTGGGTACTCTGCATCTGTTCTTTTGATTCTTCCTTTGATTTCTTTTTACTAAACATGTCAACTTTCTTTTTTTAGTTAATTCTGACCTAAACAAGTTTGGTTCATACTGGCGCTATATTTTCGGTGTTTCTTCTTTATTTATACTCTCACCTAGCTTGTATTCTGATGTATCTAGCTTGGCATATTCAAACTTTTTCTTTGGGTCTACGCTTGCGAGGTCTGATACAAGGGGTTCTACAGAGGACTCTTTATTCTCATTTTTTTGTTGAGCGGTTTGGAGTGCCATGTCTATATTCTCTAGGTCACTATTATTTATCATATCAGAAGAAGCATCTTTTTCATAAGCTCCACCAGTATCCACTGTGAGAGACAACTCTTTTATCTTGTCTCTTGCGGAGGAAAGACTCTCTTTCTGGAGGATATCTTTGCTGGGCGTCATGTTATCGTCGATTTGTGACGCCGGTTCCAGGATGTCGTTGACTTCATCTTTATCCTTCTGCCAGACCCTCTTCCTAGACTTTGTAACAAAACTTAGTAATGGGAGAGTATAGATATATAAGGGACGACCATTAAAAGGGATAAATCCTATGATCAAGGAGAAAGAACCAAAGAACGCCCCTATTATAAAGGCAGTCATCAGCTCTAGCCCCAGAGTTGTCAGGAGTGACATCATGAGAAAAGTTATCATAACACTGACTAAGATGAACCCGAAACCTTTCAATGTAAAGGGCCCTATTACCTTGTCCTCTACTGTTATTTCTTGTGGTATTTTATACTGTTGCATATCTCCTACTCTTTTTATAAGTTAGCATATTTACTAAGCGACGGGAGGGATTGCTCCTCCAGCACCAGTTCCTCCAGCACCAGCACCTCCAGTACCAGCCCAAGTACTTCTCCCTCCGGACGTAGGCGTAGCACTGCTTGATCCTCCAGTGTCTCCACCAGGCGTCCCCCCACCAGGAGGTGTATGTGGGCCATTACCGGCAGGGAATCCTCCTGATGTATCACCCGCTTCTGGATTCCTATTACCAGTCCCAGTTGAGTTGCTTGTCCCATGGCTTCCACCTCCGGAAGGCAAGTCGTATTCACTCCCGGGAGTGGGAGTATGTGGTGGTGGTGGAGGAGGAGGAGGAGGAGTGGGTGGATTACTTGGTCCATGGGTAGGGAAAGGTTGATCATTGGTGTTCGTATCATCAGAAGTAGGGTTAAGTATTTTGTTCACTCTATCTCTTTCTTCTCCGAAACGGCTAGCGCCGGTTATATTGCCCATGAAACCTCTATGACTTCTTATCTCTGCCTTGTCACTCTGTTTTTTTGACCATGCTTCTTTGACTCTTTTAGGACTAAAGGGAGTATTTGGTCCATTTTTCCCAATCATCATTCCCTGCATATACTTACCCGTACCATCGAGTAGCTTAAGCGGCATATAGATGGCAAGAGGTATTGACATAAAGTAGATCATCAAAACACCAAATTTGTTAAAAAAGTTTTCTAGATTATCACGTTCCATATGTAAACCAACTGAGCGCATGTCGGATCCTATCTGCATGCCTCCTTTGTCATTCACTCCCGTTGCCAACGAGCTACCAATACAAAGCATCAGTATACAGATAGGCAGAAAGAAAACCCACTTGATAAACATAATCCACCACTGTGTAAAAAACTTTTCTGTGAAAGGCAGTATCCATAAAACGAAAGCTATAGGAGATACTATTATGAGTATAAAGAGCATCAAGCTTCTTACTATTAAGATTGCTGCCAGACAAAGAGTGATGATAAATACAGCCAAAGCGAATAAGAAGACAACAAAAGCCCACCCCACGCTTATAGCTCTATCACCTCCAGCAGCCTCGTTGTTAGCAACAGAAGTTACTATTTCCATAAAACCAACTGCGGGTGTAAATATGTTACCATTGAACTGGCTGACAAAGGTCTCGGATAGCGCTGAGGCAAGGTTTATGATAGAAAAGCAGATAAACTTACTAAATATAACAAAAAATACACCAATGAAGAGCTTGGGTATCGTTTTATTAACTCCCCACTTAGCTATGTCTATCTTGAGCAAGTTCATAAAGGCTATGACAAGTAGTCCCAAAGCGAAGAACTGCAAACTGAGGTTTCTAACATCTACCCAGTTATGTGTTAGTTGACCGTTTTCCAGAAATAAGTTCACCATTTCTATTACTCGGTTCAATATAGCGAATCCAGCCCCAACAACAGACACAGATGACTCTAAGAAAAACCCTCTGATTGAGTTTGCAATATCACCTGATATGGCTGACGCACCAAGTAACAAACTGCCAGCTACGATGAGTGCCGGTATAAAAAAAGCAGCATTAGTTTTCTCGGCGAATATAATAACAGAGGCGGAGATGAAAAGGAGAAAAATACAAACCGCAAGCAGAACTCTACGACGTTCATAAAAATATTGAGTAGTTTTTAAGTAAAGCGCCCTCATAGTGTTTATTATAGTATCAGACCCCTCCTGTGGCAATGACTTAAATCATTAGAAGAATGACTGTATGAAGAGAACGGCAAAGCTGGAGAAAGCCATTATGAGCAGACCTATGATGGCATATGTCAGAGTACTCTTTGCGGCCTTTATCCCGTTCTCACTTCCTGCTGATGTCATATAGCGGATGCCGGCAATGATTATCATTAGTACTGCTAAGGCACCGCCCAGCATCAAGAGGTCCCCTCCCACTGTATCTATGATCCCAACTAGTGCTGCCACCCCTGTCTTATCAGTGGGGGTGATGGTGACGCCATACGCTATAGGTACCAGACAGAGCTGTAGTAGCGAGAGAATTGCTATGTTTAGTTTTTTCATTTTATCCTCCTCTTATATTAAAGCATCTATGTAAGACACTATCCACTTAGAAAGCAGAACCATTATTAAACCGATAAAAACTGCTGTCAGAGCTTTTTTTGCCAGCGCAAGCTGTCCCTTAGCAGCTCCCATAGAGGTCATATAAATAAGACCGGCCAGCATCACCATAACCACGACGAGTGCGCCAAATACAGGTAACACTACTTTGTCTGTGGCATTGTTAACAACGCAAATTATATCATTCTTGCCGGGGTCGTTTACGCTACAACCCTCAAAGATGCCAGTTCCTTTATATATGCGAGACAGCTCTAATTTTTCTTGCAGACTAAGTTCTTCATTTATGGTAGCAGCATCACAAGACGAGCTAGTTATACATCCACTAAAATCATAGGGAGGATTGCGCTTGCCCGTTGTTTCATCAATTACATAAGGCACCGTATTGTTTTGTTCCTTTTCGGCTTTTTGCAAGCAGCCAATACAGGTCCAATTTTTAGAAGTATGGCATGTCTTGCATACTGGGGTGGATGAATCCCCTTGGCGTTCTCTGCATGTTCTGTCACAAACACTGAAAGGCTTTTTCTCTTCGTTAGTACATTTTCTGAAGCATACATCGTAATCAGCCTGTCGAAAAGTGCCTTGTGCGGAAGCAGTTTCTGCAGCAAATAAATTTCCCAGGGTTGGTTGTGACGAGAAAGCAAGCCCAAGAATAGAGACGGAACAAAATATCGTGATTCTTAAAAAAACTCTCATACCGTAAGTGTAAAGGTATGAGAATAAAATGTAAAGAATATAGAATATAAATTAACTGTAGGTAGATTTATATAGAAAAGACAGTATTAGTACTACTTAGGCAACAGATCTGCGCCTATGATGGAAAGGAAGATATTTGCTCCGACTAGTAGAGCAACCCCAATGATAGCATAGAGAAAATGTTCTTTTGCTGCGGTCATTTGTTTAGGATTACCTGCCGATGTGGCATACATGGCACCTGAGAAAATAATTTTCAAAACGGCAAGACCTCCAAGAACAACAGAGCCTATAGAAATAACATCTTTCACATAGTCACTTACTGTTTTACCCATAAAATACTGGTTACCACCCTTCCCGCCTATTTGTCCAAACTCTAAATTTGCTGGTGGAAGATCTCCGCCTGTTCCGAAGTCACCTGGCTTCCAGTTTGCTACCCATTGGTCGTAACAGAACTCCCCGGTTGTAGTTGCTTGTTTTCTCCCCCACCATTCGGTTGGAACTTTGTCATTGGCTGTATCGGAGCATCTGTCATTATAACAATCTTGCACTGTTCCACTTCCACCTTTGTCTTTGTCACAACTGGCTAAACACTCAACACATTTTTTTGTGGGATCATCTTCTGGGGCCGCGGGCCCATATACTGGGAGTTGATCAAAAATACCAGCATTTACAACTGAACCCTTCATAAGGGAAGAATCTTTCAGTAAAAAAGGAGCTGTATAGACAATGAAAAACACACTTAGTAAGAGTAATCCTCTGAGTACTAACTTGAATTCTGGTTTCATATATTGAGTTTATGTTGTTGATATAGAAAAGGCAAGTATTTTAAGAAAAGAAAAATTAGCATAAGCACCTGAATAAGACCACATAATGTAAGATACGATCCTTGCAGAAAATTAAATAAAAACTGTTTTTTTCGGCAGGTTTTATCAAAGTTAGTTAATTGTAATGTCTAGGAGCCCTTTACATGCACCCTCTTGCTTCCTGCTTTTCTAAGTTTTGGGATGCGAACAGTGAGGATACCTTTTTTAAATGTAGCGTCGGCTCCTTCTGAGTCACATTCTACAGGCAGTATTACACGTCTGGCGAAGGAACCCCAGTAGCACTCCTGCGCATGATAACCTTCCTGATCTACTTCTGTCTCATCATATCTCTCGCCTTTTATGGAGATAGAGTCACTAGTCACAACTATCTCTATCTGCTCCGGTTCCACTCCGGCTACAGGCGCCTTGACTACTACATCATTTTTTGTCTGGTATACATCAACGGCAAGCTGACCTTGTATTTCTTCCAAATTCCAACTGTTTGTTTCAGATGCAGTACTTGCGAAAAAGTTTTCGTCGGTAAGAGAATTATCTTTTGTCATATACCCTCCATATATTTTAAGATTAAACTTGTTGAGTTTAGTATACTATAAAGAGACATGAGGGGCAAGTATAATATATACAATAATTTCTAATAACCAGCTTACTCTTCTGTTCCACCCTCTCCTCTATGTCATTCCCGCGCAGGCGGGA
>Ga0172369_10000522_pt1 | contig 57203 bp, 47 predicted proteins | sample LakKiv25m_FD_114539 | JGI IMG/M metagenome (GOLD analysis project Ga0172369, IMG submission 114539) | Freshwater microbial communities from Kabuno Bay, South-Kivu, Congo - kab_022012_11.25m | ecosystem: Environmental > Aquatic > Freshwater > Lake | place: Democratic Republic of the Congo...
AATCTTTGAATAGCGAAGCGATTGAATCTTTGAATCTTTGAATCCTTGAATCTTTGAATCTTTGAATTAGCGAAGCGCTTGAATCTTTGAATCTTTGAATCCTTGAATCTTTGAATCCTTGAATCTTTGAATCCTTGAATCTTTGAATCTTTGAATCTTTGAATCCTTGAATCTTTGAATCTTTGAATTAGCGAAGCGATTGAATCTTTGAATTAGCGCAGCGAATTAAATCTTTGACCTTTAATTCTTTGTGCCTTGGTGGAGAAAGAAATCCCTAATCCAATAGGTTGATCTGGTTATGCGGTATCGTGGTTTTCTTTCATTCAAATAAATTCTATATATTTGCAATACCCTAAGTTCACTTCTAGCACGTCCCACATGATTAAAAATCTGGGTGCCCAGTCATCCGTTTTCAACCAGTTTATCGCCGAATTGCGCGATGCGGTTATTCAGCAGGACAGCCTGCGGTTTAGGTATAACATGGAACGCCTCGGAGCCATATTTGCCTATGAAATCAGTAAACATCTCGAGTATGAAACACGCGAGGTTTCCACACCGCTGGGAGTTGCTGACATTCCAATGCTCAAATCATACCCGGTGCTGGCCACTATACTCAGGGCCGGATTACCTGTTCATCGCGGCATGCTCAGCGTTTTCGACAAATCAGAGAATGCCTTCGTTTCGGCTTACCGCAAGCATAGTAAGGATGGGCGTTTCGAAATTCAGGTAGAATATGTATCGTGTCCCGACCTTACCGGACGTACGGTGATACTTTCTGACCCCATGCTGGCAACCGGTGCCTCGCTGGTACTCAGCCACAAAGCCCTGCTGGCCAAAGGCAAGCCGGTTCATACCCATATTGTTACGCTTATTGCCAGCTCCGAGGGCGTTGAATACATTAAACGCCATCTTCCGTCCGACAATATTACACTCTGGGTAGGCGCCATCGACGACGAGCTCACAGCACAGGCCTATATTGTTCCTGGCCTGGGCGATGCCGGCGATCTGGCATTCGGGAATAAAATCTGACTTTGCCCCATTTTAGTCTATCTTTAATTTGTGAAAGATGCCTTGCTGTGCTGATGCTGTTGGTATCGCAGCCTGAAGAATGCTATCACTATTCAGCCAATTTTTAAGGCTGCATTGCGTTTTATAGTAAATTCGCGTAGGTTTGTAAAAAATACATTCATGACCGGCCTCGTAAAGGAGAACATCCGCATATCCCTCGATTCCATCCGCAGCCACCTGCTGAGAAGCACCCTTACTGTGCTTATTATTGCGTTCGGTATTATGGCCCTTGTAGGCATTCTTACCTCTATTGATGCCATTAAATATTACCTCACCGAGAATTTTACCATGATGGGTGCCAATACGTTCACCATCCGTAACCGCGGAATGCGGGTGCAGATGGGTAACCGTAAATCGCTGCCACGCAATTTCAGGGCCATTACCTGGTTGGAGGCCGTCGACTTTAAGGAAAGTTATACTTTTCCGGCCTATACCTCAGTTTTTACCTTCGCCACTCACACAGCAACCCTTAAATACGGATCAGCCAAAACCAATCCCAATGTGCCTGTAATCGGCAGCGATGAAAACTATGTAATTACTTCGGGCAATGAAATTGAGAACGGGCGCAACTTCTCAGCTGCCGAAACATCGTCGGGTGTGCATGTGGCCATACTGGGATCCGACCTTGTAAATAAGCTCTTTGGCAGTGGCGTTGATCCCGTTGACCGTATTATAAGTATAGGTGCGGGTAAATACCGCATTATTGGCGTACTCAAAACCAAGGGTTCCAGTCTGGGATTTAATCCCGACAACATTTGCATACTGCCAATACTAAACGTAAAACAGGCATTCTCAAGATCCGATATGTCGTTTTCGCTCAATGTAATGGCCAACGACCCTACCACCCTCGATGCAGCTATAGGTGAAGCCACCGGTTTGTTCAGGGTTATCCGCAAGGTGAGGGCAGGCGAGGAAGACAGCTTTGACCTCGCAAAAAGCGACAACCTCTCCAACATGCTATTCGATAACCTCAAATACCTCAGGTATGCCGCTACCATCATTGGCATCATTACACTCATAGGGGCAGCCATCGGACTTATGAACATTATGCTGGTTTCGGTAACTGAGCGTACCCGCGAAATTGGCGTTCGTATGGCACTCGGAGCCAACCGACGAACCATTCGTAATCAGTTTCTTACCGAATCGGTAGTTATTGGTCAGATTGGAGGAATGGTAGGTATTATGCTGGGGATTGCCATTGGCAATATACTATCGTTTGTGATAGGCGCGGGCTTTATTATTCCATGGGCGTGGATTGGGCTTGGAGTGGTACTTTGCTTTTTGGTAGCTGTACTCTCAGGGCTGATACCTGCTTCGCGCGCCTCACGCCTCGACCCCGTAGAATCGCTCAGGTACGAATAATTTTACTCCATGGCATCAGGTCCCGGATTGCTCGTATATACCCCGCTGTTAAACAAGCGTATACGTTACATTTTCGACCTTATGCTCACCCGCCTGTCGGGTGTGCAGTTTGATATCACAACTTCGGCCGATGTTTACAAATCTTTTGAAGGCCCCCGTTTAACCTATGATTTTCAGCCGGTTTCGGGTGGCAGTGAACTGTTGATCGTTCCTGCAGGCCTGCTTACCGAAAAGGGAATAAATACACATCAGCATACCTTTGTGGAATCAGACGGTATCAAAGCCCTTTTTCCGGTTTACAACCGGCAAACGCCACTTCCGTATGATCCGTTTTCAGCAGCTTTTTACATGGTGTCGCGCTACGAGGAATATCTGCCTTATATGCGCGATGAGCATGGCAGGTTTTCGGCCCGTTCGAGCCTGGCATTTCAGCAGGGGTTTTTGCAGGTGCCTGTGGTAAACCACTGGGCGCTTCAACTCACACGTCATCTTAAAGCGCTTTTTCCTCAATTGCAGCTGAAGTCGCCGCTATATACATTTTTGCCTACCATCGATGTTGATCTGGCCTGGTCGTACCGTCACAAGGGACTCATCCGCACCCTGGGTGGTTTTGGCCGCGACCTGGCCGCTTTCAACCTCACCGAGGTTCGGAAACGATTCAGGGTGCTGTCTGGCCGCGAAAGAGACCCCTTTGATACCTATGAATTGCTGCATTCACTGCACAAAACCTACAACCTGAAACCCTGGTTTTTTATTCTGTTTGCCGGATATGGCCAGTTTGATAAAAATATACCGGTCAACAGCCTGCATTTTCAAACGCTTATAAAATCCATTTCCGACTATGCCCATGTTGGCATCCATCCATCTTATGCTTCCAATGGCAATCCTGCCATGCTCGCCCGCGAAATTGAACGACTGGCCCAGGTAGTAAAGGCTGAAATAACCGGAAGCCGGCAGCATTTTCTTAAGCTCTCCCTGCCTGAAACCTACCGTAATCTGATTGCCCTCGATATTACCGACGATTTTACCATGGGTTTTGCTGCACAGCCGGGTTTCAGGGCCGGAATATGCTCACCATTTACATGGTACGACCTCGAAGCCGAAACCATTACCAGCCTCACTATCCATCCTTTTGCCATGATGGAAGGTACTTTGCGTGATTATCTTCATCTGGAAGCCACTGCAGCGGTTCCGGTAATTCACGCACTCATTGATGCAGTGCGTGAAGTCAATGGCACTTTCATCAGCCTGTGGCACAACGAGAGCTTGTCAAACGAAAAACGATGGGCAGGTTGGGTCGAGGTTTATAAAACCATGCTTCAGTATGGTGTAAATGCATCAAAATAAGGCGAAGAGCCACTTTTTCACTTTTTTAGCCAGTTTTTACTGCTTTTCCCGGATGGTTTATATTGCATTGATAGTCAGTTGCGTGAACGCTGATATGGATATTTATCTGTGCATTTGCGATTCTAAAAGAAATAACGTTGGATAAAAAAACACCAGCGTTGGATAAATATTCGCTGGCAGTTATACGCTGAAAGCCGCATTTGGGCGTTCTGCCTTTCCAAACCCTTGATTCTGCCTTATATTTGCTTCAATCAATTTTCAGCATGGGAATTTCCAGATATAGTAAAAGATTCAATCGGACATGAGAAAGCGTTATCAGTTATTGATTAAAGGAAATGTTCAGCGTGTTGGTTTTCGACACAGGGCTTGTTTACAGGCTAAAAGTTTGCAACTTGCAGGAAAGGCATTGTATATCGACGATGCTGTTTTGCTTGAAGCAGAAGGCGAACTGGGACCGCTCAGCGAATTTATTGAGTGGTGTCGTTCTGGTCCCGAAGGTTGCCGTATTACATTCTTCTCGTCGGTAGAAATTGCATTGCATGACGAAGAGGATTTTACCGTGGTTCCTGGTGTGGTTGCACATGATGAGATGGAGCTGGCCCTGGCTAACGCATACAGGGCTTAAACCTATTTAATAGCCTTTCCTGACTGCTTCACCCCAGAGTTGCACACGGAACGACTGTTTTAGATAAGAACCGGCTTGTTTATCCTGCCGGTTTTTTTATGGCTGTGCCTGTTTATACTGCTGCCGGCAGGCATGATTTTTTCTATTTTTGCAGCACTTTACATTATGGCTGAAAAGAATTTTATATATAGGAATCCCGTTGAATCAAACGAACTGCTCTGGTACGCCTGCATAACACGCCCTCGCTCCGAAAAGCTGGCATTCTCACGATTGTCGGAAGTCGGTATCGAAAGTTATTTGCCACTTCAGAAATCGCGCCGGCGTTGGAGCGACCGCATCAAGTGGGTGGATATTCCCTTGTTCAGGTCTTACGTGTTTGTTAGGGTAAACCATGACTTAAGCCGTCAGGTGCTGGTTACCGAAGGCATAGTAAGGTACGTAGCCTTTGGCGAGCGCCCGGTCCCCATTCCTGACAGGCAGATTGAAGCGGTTAAGCTGCTTTTGGGTCAGGGGGTTGACCTTGAAGTAACCAGCGAGAATTTTACACCCGGAGCTGCCATCGAAGTAATTGCCGGTCCGCTCATCGGCCTTAAGGGTGAGCTGGTTCAGGTGCGCGGCAGCAAAAAGGTACTTATCCGCGTAGGCGATATCGGTCAGGGCCTGCTGGTTACCATTGAGCCCGGTATGCTCAGCCGCATCTGAAACGGTGGCTAAACAATCTTACCCTCTTTCACAAATTCGCGCCGTATGGCATTTTCAATCATTGGCTGGGTAAGGGTGTTGCTGCCCGATGCCAAAAGCGCTATCATGCAGTAGTGAGCGGCATTTACAATTGCGGCCCCACTCAGTTCATAACTTGCAGCCAGTTTGTTCCAGTCGGTATCAGGATCGGTTTTTAACGGCCCGCTAAAGGTTTTCTTCCACATTTCAGCCCTTTCGTCGGGCCCGGGCATCGGAAAATGAATGATAGCCTGAAAGCGGCGGACGAAGGCCTCGTCGATATTGCCCCGCTGATTGGTTGCAAGTATCACCAGCCCGTTGAATGCCTCGATGCGCTGCAGCAGATAGGCTACTTCCTGATTGGCATATTTATCATGGGCATCGCGGATATCGGTACGTTTACCAAACAGGGCATCAGCTTCATCAAAAAACAGAATCCAGTCTTTGTCCCCGGCCCGGTCGAAAAGCCCCGAAAGGTTCTTCTCTGTTTCACCAATGTATTTCGAAATAACCCTCGATAAGTCGATACGGTAAACCTCCTTGCCGGTAATTTTTCCCAATAGGGTGGCTGTAAGTGTTTTGCCGGTTCCCGGAGGCCCGTAAAAAAGTGCGCGGTAGCCTGGCTTTACACGTTTATGCAGCCCCGGAAAATGAATCAGATGGTCGTTGAAACGTATCCAGTGTTCAATTTCGCTGATTTGTTGCCGGGTAGTCGAATGCAGAATCAGATCGGCGGGCTCCATAGAGGTTTCAATAAACTCAGCCGGAAAATCATTGCCAAACCGCGGACGGATGATTTTTCCGGTCATCAGGTAAGTGCTCCAGTCTTCGTGCAGCAGCATTCGGGCGCTGTAGGACGGTTCGCCGGCTGCAGGGTGGTCGAAACGGATTATTTGTTTTCGCACCAAACGGTTATCCTGTTCAAAAAGGGGTAAAAGCTCAAACCGGTGGTGTAGGTTGTCGCCTGCCAGCACATACAGCGCGGTTTCTATGGTTGGAATGATACCCCGGTGATAATGTCCTCGTATGCCGCCAAATTCAGGAAATTCCCCGCCTTCGGGAAGGGCATCGGTTAAAATACGATTATAAAAATCGGGTTGTAAAACAGGAGCCATCGCAAGCAGCAGCAAGCTAAGCTCCTGGTTGTCGGGCTTAAAGGTTTCAACAAACCATTGCATGGGGGTTCCACTGCTAAAGTGTGGCACTGGTTCCGATAAGGCTTTATCAGGATGGGCTATGCGTATTGTAATCAACGTGTTCAGCCACAGGAGGGCGGTGCTGAAATCAGATGCTGAAGGTTTAAGGTTAGGATACATGTGCCTGCTATTTTACCGGAGTTTCGGTGAAGGTGTTATCGATAGCCCATGAGCGTTTGATACGGGCTACGTGGTTGTTGAGCAACCGGCCGGCCATTTCCGGGTGGCCGTCATCGAGGTGCTGTTGTATTGAGCTGTTCTCACGGCTGTCGCCAATAAAGATGTTTTTCATGTATCCGAAAAATCGGGAGTAACGGGTTTGAATGGCCTGTTTTATCGCGTCTTCGCTCAAAGGTGATGACACCGGTGTGTGGGCTTCGGCAATAGAGCCCCGCTGCTCTATCAGCAGCTTGGCTTGTGAATATTTTTTGCCTTTTATGGCGGCACTGTAATGTTTCGAGATGTCGTCAGACGAAACCACATGCCGTCTTGCCAGTCCGGCTGAGCGCCTGAGATTCACCAGATTGCCCTTTGAATCCGGCACCAGATCTTTCGAACCCGGATTCATCCTGAGATGCTCCGACGCAATGCCCTGTTTCTGAGTTAGTGTAAAGCTGCCACGGGGAATGCTAATATCAGATACCACCCCATCTTTAACACCCCAGGTGTTTAACGTAGTGCCTATATGGGTGGCAAGTCCCGAAAGTTCGGTATCGAGCAGACGCGAATCAGCTTCAGCTTTCTTGGCCAGTTTGCCCGATGCAGCGGCTTTGTTGTTGTCGTCAACAGCCCTGAGGCGGTTTTGAATTGTTAGAATTCTGGCTTCGTGCGTTACAGTTTTTGCTATGGGAGATCTTCGGGCCGATGCGCTTATGCTGCGTTCGTTGGCAGACCTTTCCATAAATGCGCTGGGTTTTTCAGGAGCTGAACGCAAAACCAGTTGCGAAGCTTTGCCACTGCCATCAAAAGTGAGGGTATGGCTTTCGCCGCCACCACTTACCGGTTGGCGCTTTTTCCACCATTCAAACATGCGGCGGGCGGTATCTTTAATTCCCTCCACAAATCGTTTGAGTAAACTACCCAGCCAGGTTACAATGCGGTCGAGGCCGCGATCAATGGGCTGCCTGATTCGCCTAACAACCCCTACAATGCGTTCGGGTAAATTGCCAATGCCAATGAGCCTGGCCAGAAATCCGATTACCAGCGGAAGTGTTGCTGCCATGGTTTGCTCAACCCTTGCAGCAGCTGCTACAATTTGCCCCGATGCAATGGCTGCAATTGAATTGATGAACGATCCTGCCACCGCTGCAATCTGGCTGAGCCGCTGTACAAAAAACTGAATGGTATTGTATATGGCTATAATGGCCTGAATAAAAGCGCCGGCAGGGTTGAGCATGCTTACAAGCCTAACAACAGCCGCCTGCACAATGCTGGTGGTCACCAGCTGAGTGATGCCGGATATCAACTGGTCTTTGAGAGCCGATAGCTCATTTTTTATTTGCTCCCACGCAGCTATCGGTCCTTCACGGACAAGGGTAACCAGAATGCCTGCCGTGCGTTCCAAACCACTCAATACAGGTTCGGGAATGATGCGTAGTAGCTTACTGCGTATATTTTGCCAGGTAAGACCAAGTACCGATAGCACCATACGTACAATCTCCGGCAGGCTAAACGATCGCGGGATATAAACACCAGCTTCTCCCAGCGGACCCGTAATCCAACGGATAAGTGCAGTACGCAGGTGCATGCCGATGCGGGAAGCAAACATGCGGAACCCCATTTTACCGGCATTTACCAGATTGGTAATAAAACCAACCGGGTTGCGGATGATACTGCGCAAAGCGCCACCTGCCCTGCGCAGGTAAGGTATTGCTGCCGGAGCTACAACCTCAAAAATAAGTTCGAGCAGGCTGTAAACCTGTGCTCCACCCCACGCTACAAACCGGGAGGCTATTCCTGCAAAGGCGCGCCCTACTTTGATAAATACACCCGCAATGGTTACTATATCCTGCCAGGTAAGCGAAGCAATGGTTGATATTACCAGGCCGGGAATAGAAGTTACAAATGCCATTAAACCACTGAGTGCTCCCTGAAACCATGCCCATGCACGGGGAATGGCGTTTGCACGAACAATATTGTTCCAGATTTCTTCCTGACCTATCAGTCGCAAAAAGCCTCCGATCACTGTTTCGGCAGTTCGCGGATAGGGGTCGCCCGTAACCGGATCGCGGCCAAGTAATGCTTTTAGCAGGTTGTAGCCGGCAGTTCCTTCGGCCAGTGCTGCCAGTGGTCGAAGAATTATCTGACGCATCAGGTTGAGTATGTCGGTAACAAGCCCTCCGATAAAGGCACGTACACTGCCAATGGTTGAGGTAAAGAGGTTTACTGCACGATTCCACACACCTGCCGGATCAAAAATATCGCCCAGGTGCAGCGAATCGATAAATTGCCGGACGTTGGCACTCAGTGTGGCTCCCAGGTTGGCAAGTGCCCGCAGTTGCTGCATGGCAAAAGATGCCATACGGTCAAACACACCATAATTTGCCAATGCGCTGGCAATGGCCTGCCCGCCGGGTACCAGATCGATAATTGCCTGCAGTATTCGTGAAGCGCTGCGTTCCACCGGTTGCCGGTTTATCGGATTGTATCCTATAATAAGGGTGAGTAATGTAAAACCGGGCAGGCTTGAAGCTCTGTCGGCAAAATAGGAAAGGATGTCCTGCAGGCCCAGTCTCTGAATGGCTGGGGTGGAAGCTTGAAATGTAACCTGCGGCTTTCGCTGAACCGCGTGCCCCTGTTGCAATGTATGGGTTAGTTCATGCGCCAGTAAAAACCGTCCGTCGCTGCTTCCGGGCCTGAACTGCCCATCGTTGAAGAATATGTGATTCTGGTAGGTAAAGGCTCTTGCGCTTAAATGGTTGTTGAGTCTGGCCGATTCAGGATCGTTGTGGATGCGCACCTGGCTAAAGTCGGCTCCAAAACGCGATTCCATAAAACGAAGTTCCTGCTCGGGCAGGGGCTGTCCGCCGCCGGTACGTGCCTTTATGCCCGATGCTACATCATCGGTAGCCTGCAAACCACCGGTTTCCTTGCGCATAATGGCTGGACCGCTTTCGGGTGCTAAAGGGCGTTCTGAACCGGGGGTGTTTTCTTTGCGCTGTATGTCGTCCTTCCGTGAAGTGCTGCTGCTTATACCATTGGCTGTTTCGGGCATACGCAGTATTTTCACTGCAGTCTGATCGGCCTCCCGCTCATGAGCGTCGCCGGGCTGGCTTACATTTAGTTTTGGTTGAACAAAGGTTTCTTTTTTACTGCTAACAGATGTAAGGGCATCCTTCTTGCGCTGCACAAAGGGCATCGTTGACCTGAGCGAGGCCGGTGACGATGTTTTTGAAGTGCGCTGCGCGGATGTTTTCATAAAACTTCACTTTAAGCAGTATGCAAGATTCAGGATATCCATTCAGTCTGAATAAAACCGGGCATCCAGGGTAGTTTGATAAGGCCGATGCTCCAGGGCAGCTTACCCAGCAATATATCATAGGAGCGGTGTTCCACTCTGAGCAGCCAGTCGCCCGATTCAAGCGCAAAGAGTGCACCCGGACGTGTTAGAAAATTGCCGCGCAATCCGTTGGGAGATGTGTTGCGTAGAGCCGACCAGTGTTCTATTACGGAAAGAAGCAGTGCATCTGCTTCAGCACGGGCTTTTGAATCCGGTTTGATGAGATTAAAAGCAGGCATTTCGACAGGAATTCCGCAAAGTACCTTGGCCAGCACAAGATCGTATTCGGCCACATTGCTGCTCCCGGTAGCCAGATAATGCAACAAGGGCAGCGCCAGGCCGGCGTCGATAGCATCTTTTTTTTGTGCGATACCGGGCACGCTGAATAAGGCCGGCAAAAAGGGATGCAGGAGCACGATTCCGGCGTTCACCACAGGAATCCCCTGCAAATCGTGTATGGTTAGTGTGGTGTCGGGTCGGTTAACCCTGAGTTCCGGAGTGTCAGAATGTGGTTCTTTCGCTTTATTCCTCAGTTTGGGAGCTTTTTTGATCGGGTCCGGATCAATGGGTTTGGGTCTTATTTCATTCCGGTAAATTTCAAGCAATTTGTCTTCATTATAAGGGGGGCCAACCGTCGTCAGGCGGAAGGCTGCACGCAGTATGGCCGGTTTTGAGGCCCTGGCGCTCTTTAAACCTGCTAATTCCGGTGAACTGAGCAACTTTTGTATGAGGCGGAAAACTTCAGGATGTAAAACCTCAATCACCTTGCTTATAAATATTTCGCTGAAAGTGCTGAAAAGGCGTTCAGATGGCACAGATTGTTTCAGCACCGGTTTCAGTTGCCCAAGGGCAGCTGCTGTTTCGGCCCTGGTACCTGACTGACCAAGCAACCGGAGCAGGTCGGCTTCAGCACCTGTTGCCGTATTGAAAGCAAAATTCCAGGGAAATCTTCCGGTTTGCAGGTAGTAGGCCAGAATTCGGGTAAACTGTTGTAAAGGGGTATGAGATCTCAAACCTTCAGCTGATTCAGAAGCTGCCGGGGCTGCCGGCAGAGGGCTGTTGTTTCTCAGCAGCTGCTTTATTCTGAGCGCTACAATCCGCGGAAGTTCATCATGCATCTCACCTGCTGCTATACTTCCGGCGTCAATTTCCAGTTTATCGATTACAATCGTTTCGGTGTCATCAGAAATTTCATCAAATATCTGTGCAATGGCAGGCATCAGCCGATCATGTACCATCGGTGTAAGCTGCTGCTGGAATGCCATAGCCGCAGCAGCTGATCCGTTAAAGTCAATACTCAGGGTTTGCCTGCCTATGAGGTGTTTCATAACAAAATCTGCTTTTCGGTAAAGGCAAAGCAGCCTTTGTTGGTGATAACTGTAAGGTATACAATACCGGTTTGTTTCGATACCTGAGCCCGGACTTTTTCGCCGGTATAGAATGGTTCAGAGGATTGAGTACCCACAATGTCCCATATCCAGGCTATTTGTTTATCGCCTTTGCTGGTATTGGTGAGCAGCAATCCGGTTCTGAATGGCTCAATGGTAAAATCGGGCACCAGGTTGGTTCCCTGGCAAATGTCAGTAAAATCGCTGCCCGTACAAAGGTTACGCGTACGGCATCCGAATGCGGGAACTTCGCTCACCTTGCCATTCATGCCGAAGTTGGTGAAAATCGCTCCATTTTTGTAAGTTCCGCCATTGTTGGTATATCTCACATTCATCTGATAAACCGGCGAGGGTTTTGAATAATTGTAGTTAAACTCCAGACTGAAGGTATCGCAAACAAAGGTTTCAATGTGCATAACTGCAAACGGGTCGGTGGGAGCGGGCCTGAAAGTAATGGTAAGCCGGTTTGCGCCTTCATCGCCCAATGTTGCCATAAGTCCGGCCTGCACCGATTCGTTGAGCCGGGCAATACATTCCGAAATGGTTTTATTGAAGTTTTTATTCAACTGAGCTGCAGCCATGTTAACCAGATCGGCGGCTCCGGGCAATGGAATTTGCTTGTCGTTGAATATAAGGGTAACTTCCTTGAGCGACTGGTACAATTCGTATTGCTCGCCCGACGAAGGGGGCTGCAGCCACAGGCGGTAAGCACACTCCATGGTTTCGCCTCCGCAGGGCAGATTGCAAGGTTTTTCACAGGTGTGCATCAGGTCGAGGCTGGTGCGGCAACCAGCGCTATCTGTAATACCCAGGGTAAATGCCTGTCCGCTTTCGATGGGCCCTGCTGAGTAGCTGTTGTCCGAAATGGTTTCACCGGCCACCGAATAGGGTGCGGTTCCGCCACTGATTGCCACCAGCGCAGTATAGGTGGTGTTGTCGGTACTGCAGGTGTACGATGATACCGAGGCTGTGAGGAAGCCCGGAATTACCGTGTCCTGCGATACTTCACTGCCCGAGGCATCGCGCAGGGTGAGGGTGTGATTGCCAGCCGTAAGCGTTACCATCCCTGTAAAAGGATTAAAACTACTTCCGTCGGTGCTTAGGGTGTAGGGTGCGGTGCCGCCTTCAGGGGTTATTTCAACCACAGCATCGCCCTTGGAACTTGTGCATGATTTTACAATACTGAATCCAAGAGGAGAAGCACAATGATGATTCAGTGATCTGATAAGACTACATCCACGGCTGTCGGTGATAACAATATCAATATCGGTATCGGCCGGTAAAGGCTCGCTGATAAAGGTATTACCCTGCATGTTGCCATGTGTGGCCTGATAGGGTGCCTGCCCGCCCGTTACATCGAAAACTGCCACATAGCGTTCGTTGCCTGAGCAATCAAAATTGGTTTCACCGGCCGAGAGTGTTTCAGGAATGCTTATTGTTTGTGATACGGTAAGTGAACCGGCTGAGTCGCGTACAACCAGCTGATGCACTCCTGTACTCAGTATAAGAGGATTGCCGGCATCAACAAAAGGCTCATTGTCGGCCTGTACCTGATAAGGCGCTTTACCACCTGATGCCCTTACTTCAACACTTGCCATATTCTCGGAATTGCTGCAGCCAACAGATGCCGAAAACGAAAGTTCGGAACCACAAGAGTGGTTGAACACAGCCGTTGCCGAACAGTTATTGCTGTCGGTAATGGTTACTTCGATATCGGTATCGCCGGGCAGATGATCGGCAAAGAAGGTATTTCCGTTGATGATCTTTCCCTTGTCTGATCGATAGGGAGGTGTTCCGCCCTGAATTCTTATTACAGCTACATATTCATTCTTATCGCCGGTACAGTCAAAAGAAGGTTCGTCCAAAACCAGCATTTCGGGGATGGTGAGTTGCTGCGGTGCCGAAACTATACCTGCGTTGTCCTGAAGCGTGAGTGTATATGTGCCGGGAGCCAGCCTGATTACCTCCTGCAAAGGCTGGAAGTTGCCATTGCCGGTGCTGATTTTATGAGGTGGTGTTCCGCCGGCCGGCGCAATAGTTACAGCTGCTGATCCGTCGGCTCCGGTGCAGCCTAAACTTATAGTAAACACAGGAGGAAGAGCCGGCAGAACAAATTGTACCGGGCTGCAATTGCTGCTGCAAAGATAAGGAAGGTAAAAATCAGCAATTACTTCGCCGGGGTAAAAGAGTCGCTCATTCTTTTGCAGGATTTCTTTCGACTTCTCCGAAAGATCAATAAGGTGAAAACCTTCGGTCCGGATAATTTTTTCGTAGGAGCTGAATCCGTGAACCATCACCTTGAGCGTGGCAGGCAGTTCGCGCAAACGCAGCTGGAAATTTCCTGCAGCATCGGTTTTTACCCCTGCATTGCTGCCTTTTACCAGAATGCTGACACCAGGCAATGGTTCGTTTTTTTGAAATACCACATGTCCTCTGATAATGAAAATACCTTTTACCGGTGTTTCGGGTTTTGCAGGAACTTCGGATTCGCCATGGGCCACAAGTATAAAGGTACCGCCGGTTGGAACGCCTCCTTTGTGCTGCAGCCCGGGATGCTGCCTCATAAAATAACTCAGGTATTGCTTTTTGATTACTTCTCTTAACCTTTCCTTGTATTCGTTAACTACAGGAAAAATAGTATCGGCATACTGCCCGTAAACAACGGCTTCGAGGCGGTCGTCGAGATCTTCCCAGCTTACGATGGATTCGCGCGGCTGATTATCGGTGAAAAGCTGCTCCCTGCGTTTTTCAATGGCTCTGGCTACCCGGGTAAGGTCATTTTCGCGCTCTGAAATGAGTGCAATATCAATATCAGGGATGGATTCGGGTAACACTTCCGGGAAACGAACTATATAGTAGATAATATAAGCCAGTATCAGTTCTTTGAACTGCTCGGCAGAGTTACCTATAAACTGCAGTATATTCACTGCTGGGTTAGCCGGGCCAAAATAGGGTGTAACGGATGCCACCGGCCACACACTCACTTCGAAGTAGGCACCCAGTGTGTTGGGTTTTACCAGAAAATCAGTGTCGAAATCGGCAAACCATTTAACGGTTGGCCGCTGACGCCCGTTCAGTAATCCCTTGGCTGCCGGGAAAGGAATATCATAAAAATAACGCAGCTGGGTGCCCAGGAATGCGATCAGTCCCGACCTCCTTACATGGTAAAGCGCGTCGAGATCGCTGAACTCGCACTGAGCCCGGGCAGCATCTTCTTCATTGGATGTATCCGGAATTCCGGTGAGCAGGGCCACGATATCAACCGGCAACCGGTATTTGTTTCTCAAAGTAAGTAGCTTGGTAAGCACCGCCTGATAATTGAGCCCCAGATGACCTTCGATTCGAAGAAAATTGTAAGGCTCAAGATCAAAGCGCAAAGGGTTTAGTACGAAATCAGGGGCCGTTGGCTGATACTCGTCACTTTGGTAGCTCAGATTGTGATTTGACCTGCTTTCGCCGGCAAGTGATGCATTCCAGAGCCTGTAGAGGTAATGGGGACCGGTTTGCCGGTAATAGTAGGGGATGCTTTTTTCTGATAAAGGGAATGGCCCCGATTTGTCGGGAGTTACTCTTACCTGTGGCAGCAATTTCTGATCGTCGCCACCGGTGGCCAAAGGAGGCGAGAGCGTGAAAACTCTGGTAAGCTGAACAAGGCGGGCAAACAACTGCCTTACAACCGCGGCTTTTTCAGCACAGCTATCCAGGGCTGGTGAGGGTATAAAGTGGCTTCTGTAAAGCCCGGGCTCTGAAACTGCATCAGGCCTTACAAGCCCCAGCCATAGATGCCTTGGAAAAAGCCCTTCGGGGGGCACACAGCTACACATCATATGCATTCCTTCCAAACGCACCTCGTCATAAGCCTTTATTACATCACTGAAAAATCCTGCATAGTTTTGAATAAATCTGAGCCGTTCAGGCGATATAGTGCTTTGATCAAGAAAAGCGTAAGTGCTTTCAAACGATGCAAAGGGATTCATGATAAAATCGCCGGCTATGAGCGGCTGGTAGGCATTGTACAGTGCAGTAAGCGCCCTGGCTGTTTCTGCAACAAGCGCATTGCGCGAAAACATCCGGTGAAAACCTTCAAGCACCTCTTCGCTGCTTACAGGGGCCGAATTGGGTACGTCCCAGCGCGGAGCCTTCAGAACTGGTAGCTGCAGCCGGTCGTGCAACGAGTCATAGGAAGTGAATGATGAACTCTGGGCCGATGCGGCTATAATACTGGCTGCGTCGGCGCGTGTAAAGAGCAGATAGCGAAGATTTACCTCAATGGCTGATCCTTTATCGTTGCAATCGTTGGGACTGCAATTGCGCAGTGCTGATGATTTAAGCTCCAGAAACAGGAGTACCACCTTATCGGCAATAAACCCTGCCTGATCAGATATCGCCGTGGTATTGGCAATTCCGGCCCTGAAAAGCTCCCATGCCTGATATTGTGTAGCTACTCCAGCATTGTCGTAATATAAAGCCTCGTATGCAGGGTCGGCAGGAACAGTGTAACTGCGGTACGATTCAAGAATTACATCTTCAGCTACGGTAAGCAGGTAACCGGCCGATCCGATGCCGGTTCCCCTTGTAACCCTGATAACACTGCGGCCATTGAGCTGGCCCTCGCTTACCTGAAGGCCGCAAACGATACCAATACCGGTCAGGTTGGCTCGGGTGATGCGTTCCTGTTCGTCGAGATAATCAAACATCCTGTTAAGGTGCTGACTGGTAAGTACCTGATTGGCCTCAAAGCGGGGATATCTGTCCTGGATTGGTTTCATGTTGAATAGGTTTAATCGTTACTTTTCCCTGGTAGTTTTGCCTTTACCGGAGGTGTTACTGCTTTTTTTTGCCGGCTTCTTTTTTGATTTGGCTTTACTGAGAGCCGGTGCTGTAATAATTTGTATCTGTTCTTCAAACAGGCTGCGCCTCATCGGATTGCTTCCCAGTGATGTGCTGCCCAGCCGTACCGGGTTTTCGTCGCTGCCATCATCGCAATCGTGCAGGGTTGCACCGGGATAGGTGTTTTCGATGTCGGCAAGTAAGTGCACTACCCTGTTAAGGGCCAGTGATACCGCGGCAGCCGCTGAATACCAGCTGTTGAGCCATGATACTATCGTATTACCTGCCCCGCTTACAAAAGCCGCAGCCGGATTAATCTCTGCTACCGATCCGGTAAATGCCGGCAGTTCGCTTTCCTGTGCTCCCGATTTGTACAGCGATTGAATCCACTGCCGGTAAATAGCTCCTGTTTTTTCGAGTGTTAGTTTGGTAAGAGCGCAAATCTCAGCCCGGCTTAATGTCTGAGCATCGATAAGCAAACTGTGGTACAGCGTTTCGAGGCTGTTTTGCAACTGGTATCCGCTGCTACTGAAAGCTGCGTTTTCGCGCAACCAGGTTTGCCATGCGAGTTCGAATCGCTCAAACTGATATCCTTTGATAGCTATTCCGGTAAAATGAACTGCAATACTCTGCAACAACTGAGCTTTGAGTGCATCATCCATGGCAAAATTGCATTCACTATCAGGGCTAACTGGTTCGAAAATGACCAGCAAAGCAGCTTTTACAGCATCAGCGTGCAGTGTTTGTAGTATCAGTGGTTCATACCAGCTGGCAAAAAGATCTGCACAGGTAGCATAATATGTTTCGGCGCAACTGCAAATTTTTTCATAATCAGCATCGGCGATTCCCGATCTGATGGCACACTCTTCAATCAATTGCGACAATTCCGAGATAACCGGGTCGCAGGGATTGAGCGCAAACCCGTCATTTCCGGCCCAGCAAACCTTGGCAAGCAAATGTGAGGGCAATTGCTGTTTTATGGTGCGATCGGCAAACCGGCGCATATCCATATTCAGGCTGAATGGGCCGGTGAAACCCGGCATAAGACACGTAATTCTGAATGAGTAGGGGTCGTCGTCGCTGCAAGCAAGGCAGGGCGAATCAGAACAAACCGGATACAAGGCATCGCCCATGAATTTCGGTCTGAGCAGGATATGTTCAATCAACAGAGACCTCCTGCCTGCTGCCCAACCGCTTAACATTTCTATCGCCGAAAAGGCATCGTTCAGTGTGGGGAAACTTTCAGGCAGATTTCCGGCAATTTGCCCTCCCTGTAGCAATAGTGCCACAGTATATAGTCCGTTGTTGTTGGTTACCTGCCATGCAGCAGGCATGCACATTCTCTTTAATAAAAATTGCGAGGCCTCTGCAATCGCATGCTCAGCACTTGCAGCAATCAGTGTTAATTCTCCTGCACAGCGCAACCTAATGCCTGCCTGTATTATCTGATAGTTAACCTTAAAGTTGCCTGCAGATATTTGCTGCGGGGTAAAATCTGACTCAAGGTCGGGATATCCAAGTAAAAGGTCCAAACGTTGCTGAATCACTGCCCGGTTGGATGGTAAAGCCGGTTTCAGGTAATTAAAGGCCCGTGCCCTGCCACTGCTCAGTTTGGGATAGGATCGAAGAAAGGCTGTTTTGCTTTCGATCAGTTCAACGGCTGCCCGGTTTTGTCCTTTGAGACTATTAAGTAACAGCGTGTATTCGCTGTATTGTTCACCAAACCTCGCCAGCAGGTGGTCGAGAAACTGATTGCGCCGTTTTTCAAATTCATTGGGTTTCTCAGTCATCTCTTTAAGCCTCGAAGCCGTCAAACCTGAAACAATGTCGTTGTATCCGCAGATAAGGGCTTCGGTAAATTCAGTTACAAAATAGGTGCTGTCAACCGCCGGATCGATAGAGAACAGATCGCCGGCATGAGCCAGTTGTGCAAAAGCATTGCCAAGCAGTTGCTCATACACCATCAGATAAGCCTTAAGTTGCCGTGCTCCGGCCTTACGCATTTCTGATGCCGGGCCCGGCAATCCTTCGGGACCGGTGCCATAAATCAGCGGAAGCGTATGCTGCACCGGCATATAATTACCTGCATCCATGTAGTTTCCGGCCGGAGGATAGAGGTCATTTTCGCCAGTGGCTGCCCTGGGTTTCGATTGTGCTCCTTTTAATTGGTTATGTACATCCAGAGCCTCATCGGTTCTTGGTATATAAGGCAAACCATCGCGGAAAAACAGAAAACGGCTCAGGTTGTAATAAAGCCTTGGCTGATGTTGGGGCGAAATGGCCAGCAGCCATTGGGCCGAACTCTTTGAAGGATCGTAAACAGGAACCCCGTCAACCCATTCCGGATCAGCAGCTCCTTTAACCAGTTCGCCACGCTGATTGTATTTACTCAGGGCCAGATTGTTAACGGCTTTAACCCCATCAATCTCCATCAGTAGATTGATGATGTCAGAGGCGCGTACCATGGTGGTCAAATCTGCCGCAGCAAGGTCGCTGTTCAGTATAAAGCCGTTTTTGAGCACAGGCCCTTCAAAAATATCCTCTACAGGTACTTTTTCGGCAAGTAATTCTTTAAGACTATAAAACTGAACAGGGGGATTAAGATAATTTTCAATGGTGAACCAGATTTCGGCCTGCACTTTTTCAATATCTGCTCCGGGAGCTATTTCGACATCGGCACAAACAGCAATTTCTTCGATGCTCACGCGTTGCAGCAGTCCTGTATCTTCGCATAGGTTGCGGTGGCTGAGCATAAGCTCCCTGGCTTCAGCAACCGCTGCAGCGGCCTTCAGTTCACGGTTACGGTAGAGTGGCACCGGTCCGCCGGGCGAGGTATCGCAAAGCAGCGCCTCAATGCGCTGAGCAGTGCATTTTTCGCGGGTAAAAGCATCGCCCGTTAGCCGGAGGGTAATCCCGTTAAGGCTTATTTTCTGGCTGCCTGGTATAATGGTAATTTCAAAATCTGTGTAGAAAAGCTTTCGCCACTGCCTGCGCAGATAATTGTTTCGCCCATCGGTATTATATGCCGGATCAGTAAAAAGGTTAAATCCCTCTATTGTTCCGAATGATGTGAGTGTAACAGCAACCGATTTACCATTTTTACCGGCAAAGGCATCGGAATTCGCAGTAAGTAATTCTCTCACCTCTTCACTCAGTTGGCTCAGCTGATCGAATCTTATTTCTGCAGTTACTTTATGCGGAGCCCCGTTGGCATCATATTCGTAATAAAACGACTCAACCTTCGGAAGATTCAGGTCGCCAAATTCAGGATCATGTTCCAGCTCAAGCAAAACATCACATAATCCCCCGGCCGATAAAATGGCGGGATTTATTGTTGTATCTGCAGGTGGCTGGTACGAAACCGTAAGTGAATCGTTGGTACACCAGGCATAGAATCTTACAAACCGGTCGCAGTCGCGGCAAACGAGCCATGCATTGCGCAGGGCGTCAACATCAATCAGCAATTTGCGGAAATCAGCAACAGTAAACGGATTAACGGTTAAAATTTCGGATGGGGTGAAAAATGCCTGACCCGGATAAGGTTTCGTCTTATCGGTGCTGATTTTTGCAGGAGTGAGTATATCACGGATGTCGCGTCCCGTGCGGAAAGCAAGGTCGGTAATCGCATAGCAGAGTGCTTCGAGCAGGGTAATGCCGGGGTCGTGGGTATTGTAGTCAGTCCACGAAGCACTTCCCATTTGCTCAATAAATTCAATGCCTTCGCGGCGAAGGCGATAAAAATCGGAGGCCGGCTTAAGGGCCGGGTTTTTAGGAATCGGTGATATTTTCTGACTCATGATCCGCAGTTGCATGGGTTGGCAGCATTTGTTTGTTCTGCCGGGTGAATAACTGTGATTCCGTGTTTGTGAGCTGCAGCCGATACCAGTATTGATATGGCCGTGGAACCGGTGGCCTCGTTTACGCCAGTCGCTGATGTAACTCCTCCAGTTTCGTGGTACATTTCAACATCTGTTATGTAATCCACGTAGGGATGTTCTTCAATAAAATCGATAATCGCCGATTTGCGGATAATGCCTCCGAAATCGGGATAAGCATTATCGGAATACGCCCATGGCGATAACATTCTGGTAATCGATTCCTGTAACTGACGGGTGTAGTAGGCTTCGTCGAAACCATCGTAGAATCTTACCTTAAAACAAATGCGTATTTCCTCAAAAACAGGATTACACACATGAAGCCGAGCAAAGCAACTGCTGTGGTTTTTGAGGTAGTTTTCAATACGTTGGAGCGTTCCAAGGCTTGTGTACGGCCGTATTGGATCGCGCTGCACATGACTGGTTTTATCGGGAATCGTGATTATGGTAACATGACCGGCAGCAAGTTCGCGGTATATGCCCGAACCGCTGCTATCTGGTTCATAGCGTGTATGGTTGAGGCAACGGGCCCTGTAAATTTCAGGAAACTCCTCTAGTATCATGTGTTCGAAGTCCCATAGGGTAATCGAACGATTTTTGTGTCGAAGCCTTTCACTTATTCGGGTGTAGAACGATTCAGGGCTCTCGGCCGCGCTGCCACCAAACGAGTCGAAAGGCTGTTCAATTTTTTTAACTGCTGCATCGGGTAACTGGCTTTTGCTGATGCTGCCGGCTTTGAGGATTCCGGGAGCCGCCCCGGCATCGCGCACCTGACTGGTGTAGGTAGCCAGCATGGCCTGAGCTGCCACTTGTCTTATCTGGCAAACAGCGTCGGTACCTTCGCTCACTGCAATCCTGATCCAGTAATAATTACCAGCAAACAGGGTTTCGGTGGCTGTAATATCATTGGGTATGAAAAGCGAAACTATGCCCGGATTAAGCAATCCATCGGTTTCATCAACAATGTCGGTTGTATTGAAGGCTTTCCACCGGTTATCTGAAAGGTAACTCCAGTGCAGATGCTGCCGGGGTTTTAACGTGAGCGGGTTTGCAGTGCCATCTGCTACCTGAAACAACAGGTTAAGCTGTGATCCTGCCTTCAAATCTGATAAGCCTATGAAACAGCATGCTACAGCCTGTTTTGTAATATGGTCGCGTTCAAACTCAAACCGCGGAAGCAGTGGAATGGTGCCCGCCTGATCGGAAGCCTGCTGTTTTGCGAATCCGAAAGGATGTAAGTGGTAGAATTGCAAGGGCAATTCGTGAGATGCTTCATTTAGAGGAGAAACAAATGAAATCTGTTGTTGCGATATGTAGTCGATGCTTATTTGGGATGCTGTAGGTCCAACAGGCGGTGCTCCCGGGTCGGAAGCGCCGGAGTCTTTTCGCAAATAACTGAGTAAGGCAGTTTGGTAGGCTGTATAACCAAGCCCTCCGCCAAGACGCAGGCGCACAAATCCATCGCGCGATGCGGTTGTAAATGGTTCATTTTTTCCGGGGGCAGTGTTGTTTGATGTGGCTTCACCTGCTTTTGCAGTTAAGGTAAATGTTGATTCTGAAAGAGATTTTGACGCTTCACCTGAAACCTGCCATTCACCGGCCCAAAAATAATCCATCATAACCTGAGGTAAGCTGCCGCCAAATGCAGCCGGTGTTTCAGGCCAGTTTATATTCACCCTGAGTGATGATAATTTTTTTCTGAAAACTTCATTCGATCCAATGATACATGCAGTTCCCGCTGATGGTCGGGCCCCGAATGGCTGAAAAGGTTTCGAGCTGTCGACCGGGCCAAAATCATTTGAAATATTGAGTGTCCGGAGCCCGTTTACGCTTACAGTTATATTGAGATTCTGCAAAACAAGTTCTTTAAGATCAGAATACAGATAGGGAGTATCGTCACTTTGTTTCAACAAAATACGCAATAGCGGCATACCGCTTTCGGCAATGCTGCCATGTGTTTTCTGATTTCCGGGCACAATGGCAGGCTGCTCGCCTCCAATATCAATAACCACCCTTATTTGGTTGGTGCCTTCCGCTACCGCTGATTTGGCAGTAATTTCGAGCCAGCCTTTTTCGGTGGTCAGTTCGCAAACCAGATTTTGGCTGAGGTCATTCGCAGGTAACGCAGGTGTGCCTTCAAAGGTGAGCAGCAGTTGGATTGTACGCTCCCCCCCGGCCATCGTAAGATGATGCGAAGCCACGCAAAAACCGGTTTGCGCAAAAGGCATGTCGATGGAAGTAAGACTTCCGTCGCGGTAGGTCTTGCTAAAGAATGGCTGAAATGCATCCTTCTTTTCGCCCGAAGCGGGATTAATTGCGTCAGATTCGGCAAAAATTCGGCCCTGATGAATCAGGGGTGCGATGCTTCCTTCCAATGGCTCATTATTGTGCAGATACATTTTGCTTATCCGCTCTACCTTTGCTTTTCCGGCTACAACACTCTGACTATTGCCAAAATAAACGGTTTTGCCTTCTGAGTCCTTTCCGGCAATAAACAAGGTATCTTTCTTAAATTCATAGGCTGTAGCCTGTTTTGCCAGAGTAGCTATAAGGTGAGCTGAGGATGGTACTGCCGGTTTTTCTTTAAACCGAAGCACATCGCGGTAGTAAAAATCGAGGTGACGGGCAGTAATGGTATTGGTTTCGGCACGTATATGCTCGTAAAGGCGCAGAAATGATAAGAAAAGCGCATAATGCGGCTCGTGCCGGTTAAAGTTTGTAAAGCTTAATTCGAGAAATCTGGCCGATTCTGAAGCTACCCTCGACCAAGCGCGCAAAAACTGATCGAGCACCCCGTTGAAAAGGCTGTGTGTTGCAATATGGTTAATATGGGCAAAAGTGCCGCTTCCGCTGCCGTAAATACTGGCATCAGGCGTAATATTTGCTACGTAGCTTGCCCATGATAGCGGAGTATTTATCTGCCATTCATCCGGGAAATGATCGCCGATAATATTTTGAAATGATTTTGCCGCGTGGCCCATTATGGATACGTCGGAGCCGGCGGCAATATTGCTGAGGTAACCTGCAGCCTTACCCGCTTTATACCAGGCTATCAGTTTGTGCAATGAATCAGCCAGTTGTGTGCGAATGAGGTTTTTCAGATCTTCGTGAAGCCTGAGCCATTCGGGCACACCGCCGCGATTGGCCAGCAAACCGCTGCGCAGCTTTTCGAGTTCAAGCGCCAGCGAACCGGCTATGCTGAATATTTCTGAAAGGTTTGTTACCAGTGTCTGATTTGCACTTTCGTTGTCGAGATTATTGAGGAATCGGAGGGATGATTTCAGAGATGCACTCCAAGCTTCGACATCCTGTACCGATGCCATGGCCAGCCTGAACGATAAGTCGTCTTCAAAAAATGAACTCCAGTCTCCTGCGGCAATATTGTCAGAACTATAATAAATCAGGTATTCGCTCAAAGCGCTTGCTATCAGCATGCGCCGCGCCGCGCTAAGCCCGTCGACCCGGGCATAGGCCGTATTCAGTGGCACAGCTATCCTGTTGCTCTGAGCAGTACCGTCGCGTTTAAGTTTCAGCGGATCGGTGTTTTGTGTGCAGTCGTTGGTGTTGGCCATTGGTAGTTACAGTATCTGTTGGACTTTCGCTGTCAGGTTTACATCGGTGCCTTCCTGCTTATAGAAAGGATACACAAAATTGAAACGTGAATTGGTTGTGCGCACTCTGTAAATAATACTTATTAGTACCACGCCTTCAAGCTGACCCGATTCGTCAAGCATTATTTTTTCGGGTTCAATACGCGGCTAATGGTATAATATGGCCGATTCAATTTTATCAGCCATCAGTGTTTTTATGCGTGTATCAAGGCTTTCAAAAAGCAACTCATCAAGGTTACAGCCATACAGTGGCAGCATTACCCGCTCGCCACGCAATGTGCCAAGTAAAATCTCAAGGCTGGAAGCAATATCCTGCTCATCTTCAAGCATATCAACTCCGTTGCGTGTGCGGTCAAACATAGGTGGGAACGACCACCCTCTGCCCAGAAATGTTGTTTCACGTTCGGTTTCCATCATCATATATTTTTTTAACCGCCAATGAGCACAGTTACGGCGCCCGGTGGCATGATTAACCCGCCTGAAGCGGTACTATCGGCAATGCGTGCAGCCGGAAGTCCGGCAATCATTACAGTTGCCGATCCTTTAATGATCACATCGGCTCCACAGCTATCGCCCAAACGGGCAGCAGGCTGGCCTGCAATCAGAACGGTGGGTGCTCCCGGCGGGATAATAGGAACCGGTGCTCCGGATGTAGCCGGACTCACAATCATATCTCCTACGCGTGCTGCTGGTAGCATATTTCTTCTCCTTTTTCTTAATCAATTAATTTGAACAACTCCACCCTGAATAACAGTAGTGGCGCTTCCCTTTAGTGTGGTGCTGGCTCCCGATAGCTCAGCGCTGCCTGAACCTTCGGCTTTAAGCGCCGAGTTGGCGCTGATGGTGATATTCACTCCCTCGACGGTGATATCGCCGGGGGCATTTATCTTAAGATCCTTCATGCTTTCGATAACAACACCCTGATTGTTAAGTACGAACTTATTGCCGTTTTCATCGGTAAGTGAAATGCCTTTATCCTGTTCAGAAATCACCACTTTGTTGCCTGATGGCGTTTCAATGGAAATGACCTTGTTCTCGTCGTCGAAAACAAGCTTCATTTTTTCGCGGCTCACGAAACCTTTCAAATGATTGTTATCGTTGGCGGGCTCCGGAGCGGGTTTGGCACTGCTGTGACACATGCCCAGTACTACCGGGAAACGCGGATCGTTTTGCATAAAACCAACAATTACCTCATCGCCTATTTCAGGTCTAAAAAAGGTTCCCCGCTGTGCTCCGGCATCAAGGGTTGCAATGCGGGCCCACCAGCCTTCGCTTGAATCGCTGATAAGCGGCAGCCGCACTTTAATCCGGTCTTCACCATCCGGATCATCGCTCAGCTGTGTAACAATGCCGGTATGGAGTCCGTTTACCGAAGCCACCAGGCCTGCGGCAGGTATCGGATGAAGATGTACCTGTGAAACAAAGAGTTCAGGGTTGAGCCCGAGTTCTGCATCAGTAGTCCAATCGCCCTGCGCCAGGCTATGCCTTACACCCGAAATATAGAGTTTTCCCGAAAAGCGACTGCCTACTCCCTGAATTTCAACCACCTTGCCTGGCCTGATACCGGCAAACCCCTGAAATTTGGCGCGTCCACGCAAAAATGCAAGTCTCTCCTTCACAAGGCGGGCATCGGCCCAGGCCTGCAGCTCCGATTGACGGAGCGCTCCCCCGTGTTTTTCAACACACGCTCCACCATCCAGAACTGCAAAAAGTTGTTGCGGACTCAAATTGCCAGCCGAAGCTCGCTGAGGTTCTCTCGCTTCAACCTCTAGGATTTGTTGTTCGGATGGTTGCCAGCTTACTGTTTTAATACTTTCGTTTTGATTGCGGGCATCAAGACGGGCGTCAAATTCAAGTAAACTGCTGCCATATCTTGCAGTGAGAACAGGGGAGGCTTCGGGCTGAGGTTTTTTAACGCTGATTTTATCGGGTCCGGTGAAAACCACCAGACCGTTGGCTTCAGCCCTCAGCAGCATAAAATCCCAATCCGTGGCATCGTATTGAACTACTTCTTTAAGATCAGCATCCGTCTGATCAACCGAAGCTGAAATGGCATAATTGCTTATCAATTGATCCAGAATTTCTGAATCCTTCATTTCGGTGAAATACCTGCTTTTCTTCACTGCAGTCATTTTAACTGCATTGTGGCGGCATTCAATCTCAAGCCTGTTACCTGTTGGCCGTATTCTCAGGTTATGAGAGACTACTATACCTTTAAAAACTGTTTGATTGTTCGAACGGTAGCCCAGTTTAATTTCAATCTGCTTTCCGGGAGTAAGCTCACCTGCATCGCTGGCCGGGAAAGTGCTTTCGGCAGCATCGCCATCTTCAAAAAGTAAAACTGCCGTTGAAATTCGGTTAAGTGCATGCTGAACCACCACCGAAAGCAGTCTGAAGGATTCCGACAAAGGCCTGCCTTCCGACAGAATATCGTAGGTACATACATCGGCGGTGGCCGGAGTGGGTATGGTTGATTCAGTGGGCATTTTAGTTGCTTGTTTTATCAATAGGCGGAAAATACACGGTTGATCCGGGTTCGAGTGATCTGAAATTCCGGATTCCGTTGGCTTCTGCCACTTGCAGGTAGTACTGAGGATCCCCATAAATGTGGTAACACATCAGTGGTAAAGTGTTGCCGGTTTTAACTATCCGGCGGTGGGTGAGGTCAGGCGAACTGTTGTTTTCCTGGGCAGCTCTTTTTTGCTCTTCGATACTGCTTTTGAATTTGACACTGGCAATCGCCCTTATAGGGGTACCATCGGGCCTGAAGAGCTTGTAGTTGATGGTTAACTCAGTTACCCGGCCCTTAAATACAGAATTTTCGCCCCAAACCAGTTTAAAGTGCCTTGGCTCATGCGAGTCGCCTTTGTAGTCGATAACCACTTCCCTGAAACGACGCAGATCATCGGATACATTGTCGCGAGGATTTCCGTCGATTATTCCTGTATTATCGAATAAAAAATCAACGTTAATCTCTTCAGGTTCGGTGTATTCGTACTTTAACTGCCGGCCGCTGGTGCCCTGTGCCTGTCCGCCCTGCGAAAATTTGAGTTTGTAACTGAGCGAATAGCCCTCAGGATTTATGAGTGCTTCAAAAGTGTCGTCAGCATCAGCAATGCCGCCGTTTTCGGCTTTTTCCGAATCGCTGAATGCCAGTATAAGCATTTTTTCAAGTTTTCCGTTATCAGCCATCAGCGCTCTTTTTTGGATTCAAGAATCTTCATTATTTGCTCTACACATTCGGCAATCAGATCTTCGCGCGGAGCAGCCTGCGAATTTTCAGCAGGTTTATTTCCTGAAGAAGCGGCGCTGTTATCTGATTGTGTTACGCTCACTTTTATATGCAACTCCCTGATTTCAATGGGCATAAAGCCTGATTTTTTGCTGGGTTGATTTGATGTTGTGAAAACTTATCTGCTATTGCAGCGTAAAATACCTGTAGGTAAGCTCAATGGTTTCAACCACCAGGGTGTTTTCCATCGAATTCAAATCGGTAATCTGCCACTTACGCGGTATTGCATGCGCCACTTTCCAGGTGCGAAGGGGTTCTGTTTTTTCGTTCAGAAGAATGATGTTTACATCGCTCGGTTCAAATTGCCGGTCGCGAAAAGCCTTAAACAGCCAATCAATTACTTTTGAATCGGTAAGCATACCCCGTTTCAGCACAAGATCGCTGTATTTGGTTCTCACAGGCAATTTGTGTTCAAAGCGGTTTTCGCCTCCTTCACGAAAACTTTCGTAATCATATTCAACCGAAAGTCCCGAAACTGACTGAAACCTTACATCGCCCTGATGACTGCTGATTCCAAATTCAACCTTGTAATAAAATCCTGCCGGTGGATAATATGCAGCTGCAGGTCCCATCGCTAGCGAACCAGAGTGAGACCTTCATGGGCAATTTCCATGGTTTCGATGGCAATTTCGTTGGCATCTGATTTCAGGTCAGGCGCGGTTACCTTTACCGGGAAGCAGTTTTTAGCCCTCCATACAGCCACCGGTTCATGCTTTTCGTTCATGAGCCTGACCACCACATCGCGGCGGGCACCAACCCTTTCGTTCGAAATCTCGTCAATCCAGTTGTTGTATTCAAAGTCGTTTTCGAATTTGCCTCGCTTGAGGGTTATATTACTGAACTTGCGCATACCGGGCATTTTTATTTTACTGAAGTCTTTGCTATCGCTGTGCCGGTATTCAATCACTTCAACCTGCTGGTCCATACCGGTTACTTCAGTGAAACTGATTTTAACTCCACCCCAGTCAACCTGGTAATGAAACCGGGGTAGCGGATATTCCTGTGCCATAATTTTCAGTTTAAATTGGGTTTAACTTTTTTGAGTAATTTACTGTTGCTGAGGCTGTTTTCACGATTCGGCCATTTTATGCGAGAATCTGAGTATTATAAATTCAGCGGGCCTTACAGCAGCCATCCCGATTTCAATAATCATTCTCCCTTCGAGTATATCAAGTGCCGTCATTGTTTTGCCAAGCCCCACAGCAACATAAAATGCATGTTCAGGCTTTATGCCCTGCAATGCACCCTGCCGCCAGAGTGTGGTAAGGAAATTCTCTATCATGGCCTGCACTTTTACCCAAGTATTGGCATCGTTGGGCTCAAAAACAAATTGTTCGGTGGCTTTTTTAACCGACTCTTCAACGAAATTGAAAAACCGGCGCACATTCACATACCTCCATTCATTATCGTTGCCGGCCAGTGTGCGTGCACCCCAAATAAGGGTGCCTTTCCCGGTAAATGAACGGATGATGTTGATTGATTTTCCGGAATTTACATCAACATTATATTCAGCCTGTTGCTCCTGAGAGATACGCACTGCCGGACTAATAACTGCGCTCAGGCTTACATTTGCCGGAGCCTTCCAAACACCGCGTTCATTGTCAGTTTTAGCATAGATACCTGCAACAGCTCCTCCCGGAGGAAGCAGATTGAGCGCTTCAGCACCTTTGGTGGTCAGCTCTTTGAATGCTCCGAATGAAACACTCAGTGCATCGTTGAGGCTTTTTTCGAACGATTCGGTGCTTTGCGAAACATAGCTGAAAAATGCCATGGCGTTTCCACACGACGAATAAGCAGTTTCCCTGGCAACATCTGCACGTTTTTTATTGGTTGTTGCACCTATGTATTCGGCTGCAACGTCACCAGCAGCCACATCGGCAAGCAAAGCAGCGCCATCAGCATAACCAAGTAGTGCCGCTGCCTGATTCCAGTTAGGGCTGGCAGTATTGATAAGGGTAATGGCAGGTGCCTGTGCAATAAACAAATGGTGGGCTGCCAACTTTTTAATCGAATTTTTTAGAGCCGGATTGGCAAGGTATTTAGTGATGGCTTCCTTTATTTTAAACTGGGTATCAACCGGATAAGTGGCAGTGTTCACATCCTGAATGGCCTTTAGTACCGCAAGGGTGATGGAAGTGAAATTTTGCAATGCCACTCCGAGATTGGCAGCCGAGGTAGTTGCATCGGTGAGGCGGTAAGCATCGAGCGCGGCCTGCAGGGCATCAGCGAGGGTTTTATTCGCATCGCCGCTGATTGTGGTTTCTGAAGCTTTTAAAGCTGTTTGGGTATTTTCAGCAAGCATAACATCCTCCAGCAGTTTAAGTACAGCTGCGTCGGTAGTAAGACTTTCGAGTTGTATCGCAGCATTGGTGCCTTCGCGCTTAAGGATCAGATTTTTGCGCCTGAGCGACCTGGGAAGGTTGGCATTAATCCATGGCCCGTAAGCAGCTCCATATTTTAGATCGTTAATGCCGATTCCTGTTCTGAAAGCTGCCACTTTTGAAGCAAATTCCGTAGTGTCAACAGCCTTTTCAGTTTCGCACAGAGCAACTCTATCCATGAGTTTGCCACACTGAGCCAAAGCCTTTTGCTGCACAGTATAGGGCCCACCGGTTATCGAAACTGCATCGGGTAAGATGATAATGGTTGGCTCATCTTCCTTTTCAAGTTCAGCCAGGCCAGCTTCCATATCGGCAGCGAGTATTGCGGCTTGCGCAGCAGGGTAGGACCCTACCGAAACTATATAACATTTACCCCCGCCGTTGGCATAAAATATTCTAAGGCTATCATACAGGTATAGCAATGCCTGTGCAGAGCTGCGTACAAAGTTGTTGTCGCCATTCAAAAATACCTCAACATTCTGCGAAGGTGCTCCACCAAACAATTGCTCATACTCGGCAAGTGACTCGATGCGGGTTGGCTTCTTTAACAATGATTCGCCATTTCTGACAGCCTTTTGCGTGTAACCGACGAAGGCCGGAATGGCTGTTTCGACCGGCGCTATAGAAGGTGGAAATTTGGGGATTTCCTCAACGTAAACCCCCGGGGTTTTGTACGATGTTGCCATACTTTCTGATTTTTGTGTTTTAGAATGATTAGATGAAAATTTCGTTATAGAGCCTTTCGATGCGCGCACCGGGTACTCCGCCTGCAGTCTGCATTTTTATTCCTCCCGGTGAAGGCTTTTGAAGAGTGCCTGCATTGCCCGAAAAAGTAACCGGCAAAGGCGTTGCACTTTCAGATATTAAGGCCCCGGTATTTTTATTAAGGTATCTCCAGAACATATTTCGGTTACGAAAACGAATATGAAAAACAGGAGGAACCTCCCTTGCTTTTCCGCCATTGGTGCAACTATAATCTGCATCTCCGGGTTTAACAGTGGCAATTTCGGTTACAGCAAATACATCCGGTTTAAGTCCGCCATTGATGTCAATACCATTTTGCGGTGCACCCAGTGTGCCGGGTGCAGAAGTAATGGTTGGTATATCGCCCTGATGCGCAAATACAGGCAGTGAACCCAAATTGGTGCTCCATTGCTGAGTAGTTGCCGAAGGCTGATCAGAAGTGAGCTGCTGTAATTTGGTTCCGCTTTTTACAAGATATTCAACCTTGCTTCCGGCACCTATGCTACCATATTCTTTCGACAGGAAAAGTGTTTTTTTACCGCTTAGCGTTCTGCTAACACCGGTGAGGTTGCTGAATACTGCTACATTAGAGCGGTAACGTACCATGGTGTCGGTGGCAGCTGCATAACAATCGTAATTTTGCTGGTTCAGAAGTGTAAGCGCTGTATAGTTGAAAAACGAAGGATCATTAATATAAAACCCAAACCTGAATTGCATCTCAGGAATATCCTGTTCTTTTGGTGCAGCTACCAAAAATCCGGTATGTGTTTGAATGAAAATGAGGCGCAGATTCCTAATGGCAAGCGCTGTAGCATCATCGGGTTCGACCGATAAAAATTGTTCAGATGAATAGCGCAATAGCTTTTTTTCTCTTTGATCCTGAGGCAGTAAATCAAATATTACATTCCCTTCATCGAGCCAGTAATGATGTAGAATCATTACCTCGAATAATTTCCTGTAACCGGTGGATATGCGCTCTGCCATTTATTGTGGTTATTTGTGCCCGACCGAACTGACGATTTCTGTAATGAGGCCGCGTTCACCAAAACTTGCCCTGAACTTAAGATCAAGCATACGCATCATGTATAAAACAAAAGGATATTGTTTGCCGCCAAGTGTGCCCCACATATGATTAATTTCTTCCATTGTGGGAGAATAAAAATCCCAGATTAATTTAAATTCGGCCAAACGATCGAGCACATTGGCAGGTGCATTGGTATTGATTGAGACGGGAAGCACATTTTCGTGGGTAAAAACATTGCGCGACTGAAAAAATCGAATCGCGCGTGAAAGTACGATAAGGGCATTGTTATAATCAGTATGCGTTGCAGTCACAAGCACGAGAAAGTTCAGGAATACCGGTGGGTTTTCATAGGTGGCCTTTAAGGTTGCATCATTGCGTACATAAGCCGGAAGATTTTTGAGCGACTTTTCTTCTCTTGAATTTACAAGCGTAAAAATCAAACGGTTGCGCGGCACTCCGGTGGTGTTTCCACCCGCTGCTAAACCTTCTGAAAGATTGCCCGTGCCAGCTTCTTCACTGGTAAAAGGCACACCATAAGCATCTTCGAGATGGTGTCTGAATTCGTTGGAAACAATGGTGAGTGCATGTGATATCATACTAAAGTTTAAGCTGATTTATGTGTAAATGGCAATAGATGCTAATATTATTCAGACTAAATTTAAATAACAAAAATGGCCATATGCAAATATGTAGTTATGTTTAACAAATAATTAAGATATTGGTGGCAGATGCCCTGATTACTTTGCTGGCAGGAACTTTGAGATAATCAGCATTAAAAATTTGTAAATACCAGAAAAGCAGAGCAAAAGAGTTTGCCTGCTTATTTTATCAGGAATTTTGGTGGTTTTAAATAGTAAAAATACTTTACACTATTTTGTAAGCGTGGCACGATACACGGCCTGATTGCCGCAACCATCGGTAACAGTGAGTTCAAATGTGTTTTCACCCGACTGCATGCGATCATCAAACAGATATTCGAGCAAGGCATTTTTGGCGTCATAATCCATCAGAATCCATTTGCCATTCAGGGTTCCCCTATAGCTTGCAATTCCTGAAAAATTGTCGCTGATCTTTAAGCGTAAACTTTGTTGCCTGCTCACATCCTTACGGTCTGAAATGTTCAGGGGTTTAATAACCGGTGGTGTACTGTCGGCCATAATGGTATAACTGCCGAATTCTCTGATACGGGCTTTCAGCTTGCCTTCGATAAGGGTTCCTCCTGCAGCTGATGGTACTTTACCCGGTCTGATTTGTGCAAGAACCAGCTTGCTGCCCAATGCCAAAAATGCAGGGTCGGGGGTAATGGCTAAATCAATATAATCATGAAGCGGTGTTTCGGGATTGTGAATCTGAAATACCTTGGAGCAGCTTGTATTGGTTTTGGGTTTTGCAGTCCAGGTAAACCAGATATCGTTATTAAGGGCTCCTTTTGGCATCATAATATCAAAACCGCTATAATGCAAATTCTGAGCCTGTGTGCAATCGATAAACTTTCCTTCGGTTTGTTTCGGAGTATTTAATGAATCCTGAGTCATCCCTTTGACAAAGAAACGAAGAACTGATTCGTTTTGATGGCTATCCCTGACCACTATTTTTATTTTAGAATTGCTGCCGGGAACCGCTTTGAAAATGCCTTTACTTTCTGCCAGGGTATACATACTCAACTGGTTATTCTTATCAATATGGGTTCGCATAAAGCGATGCCCGGTGTGGTAATAGCGTGCATAATCAATAAAACTATTTACATATCGGCTTTCGTTAAAGGCAAAGGTTGAAGCATCCCAGGCAAAATATAGCACCGAATCGATGTAAACTTCATAACGGGCAATTCCGTTTTTATTGCTATTGTCATTCATCAGGTCGTGCGATTCAATGGCAAGCGACCACTTACCTGCAATAAGCACTGTGTCGGTTTCTTTTAACCGGTGTACAGGTCCCCATCCAGCGGTTTCAAATTGCACCGGTGCTTTTTTACCATTAATGCTTCCATTGCTTTCTTCTGGATAAACTATAACTGAGGTTATGGCAGGTCTGATAAAGTCTTTGATTAAAAATCCGAATAGTTGCGGGTCTATGGGCTTCTCAGTTTTCGAGTCTCTGATTTCAAAATGCAGGTGAGGACCACCCGATGATCCTGAATTGCCTGAAAATGCGATTGTATCACCCTTTTTAACTGGAATCAGATTTTTTTCAGGAAAGTAATCGATGTCAAATGATTCCTGTCGATATTGCTCCTGTTTGGCTAGCTGCCCAATATTTGCATACAGCGACCTGAGATGGCCATAAACAGTGGTAAATCCATTCGGATGGGTTATGTAGATGGCTTTGCCGAATCCGTAAGGCGAGATTTTAATCCTTGAAACATAGCCATCTGCTGCTGCACAAACGACTTTTCCTTCTTCACCCTTTGTTTTAATGTCGATACCAGAGTGAAAATGGTTGGCGCGCAATTCGGCAAAACTACCCGATAACAACCACTGAAAATTAAGTGGTGGAATAAAATAATCTTTAGGGTAAGGTGTTTGGCTGAAGCCGAAAAGCAGGTTCAGAACAAAAAATATGCTGATAATTATTTTGGCAGAAAGCTTCATCCGATGGTTTTCCTGAATTTAATTTTCAAAGGTACACCGCAAAATTGCAATGTTTAATTTTGACAACGTTAGGTTTTAAACAATTTATATGTTAAAAAGTAGTTTAATGAAAGATTTGATTTGCTGAAAATTGATGAACAATCCTCACAGAAAGTTGGTTACTTTCTGAAATTACGGGGATAAACACTAAAGTTGGGTCTACAAAAACTGTTTTACTGCTTATCAATATGATTTCTGAAGGAATTCTGCTCAAACAACTCGCTATACTCCTGATCAGCTCGGTTAAATTCCTCATTGCTGCTCCTGCTTCCTATCTTCTGGGATATTCTTATGTGCATACTATGCTAAATACAACTGCCGGAGGATTGATGGGGGTTTTGTTTTTCTTTTTCCTGAGCCGCACAGTTTTAAAACTTTACAAACTATATGCCGCAGTATTGTTAGCCTTTGTGCTTAGCAAATCGGCAGCGGTTCGTCGGTTTGTGCACAATAAGCGCATTAAACCAGCACATCGTAAAATTTTCACCCGCCGCAACCGTACAATAGTTAAAATCAGAAAATCGTTCGGATTTCCGGGCATTATTATACTAACGCCAGTTCTTTTTTCGATTCCGCTTGGTACGTTTCTGGCTATGAAATATTACTCACGTCGGCGCAATCTGCTTGCTTGGCTAAGTTTATCGGTGGTAGTATGGGCAGTGGTGCTCTCAACCGTTATCAAAGTGCTATAACACCGGATGCTGGTGTGCCGATTTTCTGCTTTTGATGCAACAAAACCATGCTGAATGGGTTTAAACTTCTGAATTGTTGAATGAAATTTTGTTTTCATGCAATATCCTTGGCGTATAGCCGTTTTAACATCGTTATTTTTCGAAAAATTATCAATAACTTTGCACCCTTTAATTAAAATTTACTTTATGCGAATTTTATTCCCTGTGCGGATGGCCTTGATTCTGGGGCTATTGGCCGTTTCTTTTTCGAGTGCCTTGGCGCAGTCGAACAATTATATTGGTCAGGACCTGAACACAATTACAACTGCAGTCCCGTTTTTGCAAATTGCCCCTGATGCCCGTTCGGGTGGTATGGGTGAGGCTGGGGTTTCATCGGCCCCCGATGCAAATTCGTTGCACTGGAATCCGGCTAAGTACACCTATATCGAGAGCGATATGGGATTTTCACTATCCTACAGCCCTTGGCTAAGAGCACTGGTAAGTGATATTAATCTTGCTTATTTAACAGGTTACAAGAAACTTGCAAACGATCAGGTAATTGCTGGTTCGCTGCTGTATTTCTCATTGGGAGATATAACATTTACCGATATCCAGGGCGAGCTGATTGGAAATTATCGTCCGAATGAATTTGCACTCAGTGGCTCCTATGCCCGCAAATTGACCGAAAACCTGTCGGGTGCTGTTTCAGCACGTTTTATTCATTCCAATCTTACTCAAGGTCAGAGTGTTGGTGGTGCATCCACTAAGCCGGGTAATTCAGTAGCAGCTGATATAGCCATCTATTCGCAACGTCCGGTTGAGTTTAAAAATATGGAAGGTTCTTTCGCCTGGGGAATTAATATCAGTAATATAGGAGCAAAAATTTCCTATTCCGACGATAATACCCAACGTGATTTTATACCAACAAATCTTCGAATAGGTCCGTCGCTTACCCTTGATGTGGATGAATACAACCGACTCACCTTTATGGTTGATTTCAACAAATTACTTATACCCACACCACCGGTTTATGCAGTTGATGAAGAAGGAAATCCCATTTACGATGACAATGGAAATCCGGTAATTGCCAAAGGTAGAAATCCTGACGTTTCAGTTCCTGCCGGAATGTTTCAGTCTTTTTTTGATGCTCCGGGTGGGTTTAATGAGGAGTTGCGTGAAGTTTCAATTGCCGGTGGCGTTGAATACTGGTATGATAAGCAATTTGCCATTCGCGGCGGATATTTTTATGAAGACCGAACAAAAGGAAACCGCAAATTCTTTACCCTGGGTGCTGGCCTGCGTTACAATGTTTTTGGCCTCGATTTTGCCTATCTGATCCCTACAGGTGGTCAGGCAAAAAATCCGCTTGAAAATACCCTCAGATTCACGCTTCATTTCGACTTTGATGCATTTCAGAAGCAGGCTGAAAAGTAAAACCTAACGACATTGTTAAAAAAGAGGAGTTTATTATGCTCCTCTTTTTTTATGCCTTCAAGCGCTTGTACAACCATAGCAAAGCCTTAAAGGGCAATGGCAGCCTATTGATATCGAGCGATGGGTAAACTGAAGTGGATGACCCAAAACTTTTATAAAACCTGGCCAGGTTAGGATCGTTTGACCCTTCAAAATCAAGCGTAAGGTGATGGCCAGCCATATCTTGAATAAAGTTATCGATAATCATAAACATGGCTCCTTTGGCTTTAGCTTCGTCGTTGGTGGCCGAAAACAGAAAAACAGCTTTTCGGTGGCTCAGCACTATCAGGGCACCTGCACAAAGTTCGTTTTCGCGGGTGTATGCTCCCAGTGTTATTCCCTTCCGGTTTACAATACATTCGTATGCCAGCTGAGTAAGCCTTTGATAATCATTGTCAGTAATATGCGTAATTGATTTTCCTTTGTTGTTTCTGAACAAAGTCACAATCTCTTCGGGTTTTACATTGCCTGATATACTAATACCATTGCGAAGCGCTTTCGCAATATTGCGCCCGGTATTCTGGGCATATCCCTTTTTTAAAATATGATAGGGTTCAATCAGATCGAGTTCGTGGTTCAAATTTTCTCTGATCTGAAAAAGCCTGTTATCGGGCTTGTTATATTGATTGAGGTTGATTTGAATAAGTTTGTATTTATCAGGAATTGCTTTCAGAAATAAGTCTGTGGTTTCTGGAGTAAGATGTGCTATTGAATATATTCCAAGCTGTTGTGTAAAAGCTGGCTGATACAGATACCAGATTCCTGATTTTTTTCGGTGGGTAAGCGGAAAAATAGTATCATAATCGCCTGATACCAGCGCATCCCAGGTATCGCACACAATATCCAGATACCATGAATAACCATATATATTCCCGTTAACTGCTTGTTGAATACAGGTATCCCAGGCTTTTTTATCTATGTTATCGTGACTTAAAAGCCGAATATCCATATAGGTGCGGTTGAATTAGCGGTAAATCAATGCAACAGCCCATGCTGAAATGCCCTCTTCGCGCCCGACAAAGCCAAGATGTTCAGTTGTTGTAGCTTTAACTGAAATGTTGGATGTTTCAACATTGCAATGAGTCGCAATTTCAGCCTGCATTTGAGGGATATACGATGCAATTTTTGGGGATTGGAGTGCCAGGGTACAATCAACATTCCCGACTTTCCAGCCGCCCATGCTGATTAGTTCAATAGTCTTATTCAAGAGTTTACGACTATCGATACCTTTATATTGCGCATCCGTATCCGGAAAATGATGTCCAATATCTTTTAATCCTGCTGCACCCAGCAATGCATCGCAAATGGCATGCAGCAACACATCGGCATCAGAGTGTCCAACAGCCCCTTTAGGATGATCGATATGCACCCCACCGATAATCAACGCCCGTCCTTCGGCTAACTGATGAACATCGTATCCCAAACCAATCCTGAAAGGAATCATACAGCTTTTTTGTTGTAACAACCGGTTTTCAATGAATGCGTAAAACTAATTAAAATAGTCTGAAACTCCAACATTCCTTGCTTTGAGAGTAATCTAATGGTAGAAGAATATTAATTTATTGAATTACAGCTACTCAATCCGGTGATTGCCATATACTAGTAATCGGGCATAGAATTTTTGAATATTTTGAATGATTTTTTTTTCAAATCACTTGCAGGATAAAAAAATGATTGTACATTTGCAGCCTCAATCGCAATCAGTACTTGTTATCTGTACTGTTTTGAGAATGGGAGCATAGCTCAGCTGGTTCAGAGCACCTGCCTTACAAGCAGGGGGTCACAGGTTCGAACCCTGTTGCTCCCACACAAAGCCACAGAAATGTGGCTTTTTTATTTTATGCCAACATTTTACATTTTACATTCCTCAAGCCTAAACCGTTATTATATCGGATCAACACGTGGCGAAATAGCAGGCCGGTTGTACAGGCATCTGAATATGCATAAAGGCTATACTTCAGCTGCAACGGACTGGTTAGTTGTTTATGCTGAGATTTTTGATGACTATTCTCTGGCACTGAAGCGCGAACTTCAGGTAAAGAAATGGAAGAGCAGGAAGATGTTGGATCGGCTTGTTCAGGGTAAGGGTTCAGAGCATCCCGACTAAAAGTCGGGAGGGTCACAGGTTCGAACCCTGTTGCTCCCACATAAAGCCACAGGAATGTGGCTTTTTTTATTTTATGCCAACATTTTACATTTTACATTCCTCAAGCCTTAACCGTTATTATATCGGATCAACACGTGGCGAAGTAACCGACCGGTTGTATAAGCACCTGAATTTACATAAAGGCTACACCTCAGCTGCAAACGACTGGATTGTGGTTTATACCGAGCACTTTGATGACTATTCATCGGCACAAAATCGTGAGTTTCAGGTAAAACGCTTGAAGAGCAAAATAATGATAGATCGGCTGGTAAAGCTCAATCCGCACCTTGTGTAATTAGCAAATAGAATTCCTGAATTGAATATTTAAATTCCGGATTTTAAGCCCGAATAAGTAACATGCCGGGACCCGGTCAGTTTCAAGGGTATTTTTCAAAATTTATGACACTGACACAACGGTAGTAATTTCGGCATTAACTTTAGTAAGTTTGCCTTAACTTTGCAAGGTAAATATCCTTATGCACCTGTCACGGAATCACCTGGTCTTGAACCTGCTGTTTTTTGCCTTACTTATGGCATCGGTTTCGTGCTCTCCATCACGCAAAATTCAAAAACGGGGAGGATTGATTCTTACAGGTAATACCATCAAAACCGACCGTTCGGGTATTTCAGTGTATGATCTTTCAAATTTTGCACAACCAAAGCCAAATCGGAAGTTTTTAGGTTTATTCAGGTATAGGGTTTGGATTTATGATGCATTCAATAACCAACACGATAGCCGTTTTAACCGCTGGGTCCGCACAAGAATTGGCGATAAACCGGTCTTACTTGATTCGGTGTTGGTGGATAATTCATTAATACCAATGCGGGTATATCTGATGAATAAAGGCTATTTTGATGCCACGGTAAGTCGTACGATTCGTCGTAAAGGTGCCAGAGCAAATGTACTTTATCTGACGAAAACAAATGCACCATTTAGATTTGGCGAAATTACCTATTCAATTCAGGATGATAGCCTGAGTTATTTCGTTGAAAGATTAAAATCTCAATCACTCATCAAATCGGGCAGGCAATATGATGCGTATTTGCTCAGCGATGAAAGAGAGCGCATTACGCGCGAATTGAAGGATATTGGATATTACACTTTTGTACGTGACTATCTCTTTTTTGAGATTGATACTACCGGATTATCTGGCAAGAGGCTTGCCAATATAAAAATGGTTATTCGGAATGCAACCGACCCAATGATTGCAGATGGTGATTCGTTACATGAACTGCCACACATTCGATACTTTATTAGCAAAGTCTATATCAATTCAAATCAGCGGATTACGGCAAATGATACCCTCACAAAAACAGACACACTGGCCTTTTTCGGGAAACGCGACTCATCCATTACCGATATCCCTGATTTTTATCAGATTTACAGAGGTAAAATCCGATTAAGGCCAGAAGCCCTTGCACGCCGTATTTTTATAGAACCAGGCCTACCTTTTAGTCAGAAGGATATCAACTTAACCTACAATCGGCTTCAGAACCTTTCACTTACCAGGTATGTTTCTGTTAATGTGGTTTCGCCCGAAACGGTTACCACCGAAGGTAAAAAACTTGTGGGATTGCTCGATTGCGAAATCAGACTGGTTCGGTTTCCGGTAAACATGTTTACCATTGAAGCTGAAGGGACCAATGCTGGTGGATTTGTCGGACTTGGTGGCTCTGTTAATTACCGGAACAGAAATATATTCAGAGGCGCAGAAACTTTTCGCGTTAAGGTGAATGGTGCATTCGAAATCCAACCATCGCTCGGGCTTGATAATACAAGCAGTAAGAGAATTTTCAACTCGCTTGAAACCGGAATTCAAACCGGCTTTGACATTCCCGGTATTTTAAGCCCTTTCAGACTTAAACTCAATAATCAGAATTCACGGCCAAAAACTACAATTGCAGCAGGTTTTAATTATCAGGATAGGGTAGAGTATCTGCGTTACATTTCTACCGTATCGCTTGGCTACGAATGGAGTTCGTCGCCTGAGGTCAGACATCTGTTTACACCGCTTGATCTTAGTTCGGTAAGCATCAACCGCGATTCCCTGTTTACTTCTTTCCTCAACAACCTAAAAGATCCGCGTTTTCTCAATCAGTATACTGATCATCTGATTATGGCGCTTAAATACTCCTTTGTATTCAATAACCAGAATCTGCTGGCACGCAATAACTTTTTTTATTTCAGAATTAATTTTGAATCTGCCGGAAGCTTCCTTAACCTCTTAAGTAAGGTTACCGGGGCTTCGCCCAACCCTGAGGGTAACTATACCATGTTTGGTATACGATATTCGCAATATATACGTAACGACATGGATTTCAGGTATTATAAGCCTATTACCGAAAAGCAGAAACTTGTTTATCGCGCAGCACTTGGTGTTGGGGTGCCATTCGGCAATTCAAATTCGCTTCCTTTTGAAAAAGGGTTCTTTACGGGAGGAGCTAACGGTTTGAGGGGCTGGCCGGTGCGATCGCTTGGACCTGGTTCGTATGCATCCGGCGATTCAGCAAGTTTTGAAAATATTGGTGATGTTTGGCTCGAAGCCAATATTGAATATCGTTTCCCACTTTATAGCTTCCTGCAGGGTGCACTTTTTACCGATGCCGGAAATATCTGGTTACTGAAACCCAATTCCGATTTCACGGGTGGCGAATTTAAATTCAATAGTTTTTATAAAACCATCGCCTGGGATGCCGGATTTGGATTCAGGTTCGATTTCAGCATTTTTATATTCAGAATTGATGGTGGATTGCCCTTGTATAATCCCGGAGAAGCTGCAGATAACAGATGGGTGCGTTTCAGGAAATTTCAGTTGCGGGATGTCAACTGGAACTTCGGAATAGGTTATCCATTCTAGCTTCGATAACCAATGAATTTGAATACCTTACAATTCTACATCGTATGCTTTTACTGATTAACAAACTATGATTGAACTGAATACAAATGTTATTGCCGATAAGATTACTCAGGAGCTCGGACATGCACCTACTGCCGGACAGGAAGAGCTTATTGGCAAAATTGCTGCTTTTGTAAACCAAAATGCCGAAAAAATAAGCAGGCCTTCATTTTTGATAAAAGGCTATGCAGGTACTGGAAAAACTTCTCTTGTAAGTGCTTTGGTTAGGGTGCTTCCGCTGATAGGAATGCAATCGGTATTGCTTGCACCTACCGGTAGGGCTGCCAAAGTTCTGGCAGGCTATGCGCGCAAACAGGCGCTTACCATACATCGAAAAATATACCGTGCAGCAACAGCTGCCGACGGTCGCCAATCCATGGCTCTGGGTCAGAATCCCCATAAGTATTCACTATTTATCATCGATGAGGCTTCTATGATTCCGGCTTACGCTGCTGCATCAGAACAGGGAATTTATTCAAACCGGGATCTACTCGACGATCTGGTCAATTATGTGTTTTCAGGTGAAGGTTGCCGGCTTATGCTTATAGGCGATACTGCCCAGCTGCCACCTGTAGGGGCCGAACACAGCCCAGCGCTCGATGCCGAATTATTACAGCGTACTTACCATCTCGATATACAATCATTCGAGTTGAAAGATGTTGTAAGGCAATCGCTCGAAAGCGGAATTCTTACCAATGCTACATTGTTGCGTGGAAAAGCGGCTTCAGAAAAGCCAGATCTGCCATTTTTTAAACTCGACAATTTTTCTGATATCAGGCGCATTGATGGTTCTCAGTTCGAAGATGCTTTAAACTCGTGCTATTCGAGGTTCGGAGCTGAGAATACTGTGATTATAACACGTTCGAACAAGCGGGCAAACCTGTTTAACAACGAAGTAAGAGCACGTATGCTATTTAGGGAAACTGAACTCTCAGCCGGTGATATCATTATGATTACGCGCAATAATTATTTCTGGATGCCGTTGGGTTCAAAGGCAGGTTTTATCGCAAATGGCGATATGGCTGAAGTAAGACGGATATTTAAAACCGGAGAAATGTACGGTTTTCATTTTGCTGATATCACCGTTCAGTTGGTCGATTACCCTGATCAGGAAGTGGTTGAATTAAAATTACTTCTCGATTCAATGGTTATTGATGCTCCTTCGCTGCCACAACCCGAGCATCAGAAGCTTTTTGAGGAGATTATGCTCGATTATACTGAGATTCCCTCGAAACTGGAAAGGATTCGTAAAGTAAAGTCAAGCCCTTATTACAACGCGGTTCAGGCGAAATTCGCATATGCACTCACCTGTCATAAAACCCAGGGCGGGCAATGGGATGCTGTATTTATCGACCATGGATATCTCACATCTGAGATGATCGATGGTGCTTTTGTAAGATGGCTTTATACAGCAATTACACGTGCTACAAGAGAAGTTTATCTCGTGAACTTCAACAACGATTTTTTTGAATAATAGCTGTTTGCAAAAAAAGAGAAAAGAATATGCATATTTCAAGGTCCGAAATTGTAGAGTTGTTCAATAACTTCAGCCAGCAGAAAGTGCTGATACTCGGCGATGTGATGATAGATTCCTACTTATGGGGTAAAGTTGACCGTATCTCTCCAGAAGCTCCGGTGCCGGTGGTTTCGGTAAAAAAACGCAATAGTCTGCTGGGTGGAGCTGCTAACGTTGCCCTAAACATTAAAGCGCTCGGAGCCACACCTCTGCTTTGCTCTGCAATTGGCGCAGATCAGCGCGGTGCCGAGTTTAAAGCTTTGCTCACCCAGGCTGGTATTTCATCCGAAGGCATAGTTGAGTCACCGTCAAGGATAACAACAACTAAGTTCAGAATTATCGGCAATAATGCACAGATGCTAAGGGTTGACGAAGAAATGGATGCCGAACTGAATACAGATGATGAAACAGTACTCATGCACCGGCTGGATGATCTTTTCAGGCAACACACAATTTCGGTGGTTATTCTTCAGGACTATAACAAGGGTGTGCTAACGCCAGCGGTAATTGAGAAAATTTGTACCATTGCAAGGTTGGCTGGAGCTCCGGTTGTGGTTGATCCTAAAAGGAAGAATTTTGAGCTATATAATCATGTCGACCTCTTTAAGCCTAATCTTAAGGAACTCCGCGATGGCCTGAAACTGGATGCTGACCTTGATTCTGTCGAGATCATTCGCGAAGCTGTGAAGCAATGGCAGGATAGGCAGTCGATAAAAGCTATGATGGTTACGCTTTCTGAAGCCGGCGTTTATATCCGCGAAACCAAGAATAAGAATGAAACCGTCGAAGAATATCACTTACCTGCACATTTGCGCAAGATAGCCGATGTATCCGGAGCCGGCGACACTGTAATAAGTGTAGCCAGCCTTTGCCGTGCCCTCAGAGTGTCCGCTTACCTGACTGCTTCGGTATCGAATCTTGCAGGCGGGCTGGTTTGTGAGCATGTTGGAGTTGTGCCTGTTGACCGCAATCTTCTGCTAAGCGAAGCGCTGGTTCATCTGGTTAAAGAATAGGGAACATTTGCTAAATTCTGCTACCTTTGCAGGCTATAAAATAAAAGTCTTTAATCGCCGTTAGAAGAAAAAATATCCGCGTGACTCAACGATTTGCCAAAGTACTTGCTATTTTCCTGCTTGCCATCTGTCTTTTACAGCCAGCCACTGCACAGCGTGTCGGAGTCAGGAATCTGCCTAATTATGATCTGTCTCCCTATCATTTTGGGTTTATTCTGGGCATGAATCAAATGCTGTTCACAATAAAAACCAGGCCGGGCTTCGAAAAAACCAGTTATTATGCCCTCCAAACACCTGATTTGTATGCCGATTCATCGAAACTTTATAACCTGTCACACAAGCCTTCGTTTGGATTTACCATTGGTATAGTTTCGAATCTGCGCATCAGCGAATACATGGATTTACGCTTTGTGCCTTCGCTGTCATTCGGTGAACGCGACCTTATCTATACCATCCGTACCCATTTTAATGGTGAAGATAATGTGGTGGATATCAATAAAAAACTGCAATCAACTTTTGTAGAATTTCCCCTTCATCTTAAATACAAAGGCAGCCGCATGAACAATGCACGCCCTTATTGGCTTATTGGAGCCAAATACTCGCTTGATCTTGCGAGCGATTCCAAAAAGAAGGAGCAGAACAACAATATTTATGTTGCCCTTCAGCGTGACGATGTATATGCCGAAATGGGTGCCGGATTTGACTTTTATACCACATTTTTTAAATTTGGTGTCGAGCTTAAAATGTCGTATGGTTTAACAGATATTTTAAAACGACAGGGAAACATTTATACACTTCCGGTAGAGCGCCTTAACTCTAAACTCTTCCTCCTCTCATTTACCTTTGAATAGCCTGATTTGCCTCTCCTGCCTCTTGTTCTCAAACAAATCACCGGTGGCAGGGTTTATAAATACATTCAGTTTTACCTTTAAATGGTCTGCCTTTTTTTCAGGCAATCTGAGTTATATGCGCCGAGAATTAGAATTTAAACTTACTCCTGCCGAAGCATTTGACCCCACCCGATGGAAACAGATTGCCTCATCACTATTGGGAGTTCCTGTTGGACGAATTTACCATATCAAACCGCTAAGGCGTTCTATCGATGCCCGGCATAAGGTTTTTTACCGGCTTAAGGCCGAAATTTTTATCGGAGAGCACTTTCCCGAAAGTGAGAAGATCAGAAAGGAGTCGTTTCAGGATGTTTCACGCAAGCCGCCGGTTATTGTTGTGGGCGCCGGTCCGGCAGGATTGTTCGCTGCCATCACCCTTATAAAAGAAGGGTTCAGGCCAGTTGTGATTGAGCGTGGTAAAGATGTGAAAGCCCGGAAATATGATATTTCTTTACTGAACCGGGGCGAACACCTCAATACAGATTCTAATTTCTGTTTTGGCGAAGGGGGTGCCGGAACCTATTCCGATGGGAAACTGTATACTCGGTCGACCAAACGTGGTAATGTTCTTGATATACTATCAACATTTGTTGCTCATGGCGCTGATCCTGATATAATGGTTGATACACATCCGCATATCGGAACCGACCGTTTGCCAAATATTATAGCTTCGATGCGGCGGTCTATTATTGAAGCAGGAGGTGAATTTTACTTCAACCGAAGGGTAGAGGCTTTATTGATAAAAAATGGTAAAATCAAAGGAGTGCGCGATCATCTGGGAAATGAGTTTCTGGCTGGTTCGGTGATTCTGGCCACGGGCCATTCTGCGCGTGATGTTTATCATTTTCTCACAGCTCAGGGCATTATGCTCGAATCAAAGCCCTTTGCGCTTGGAGTTCGCATTGAGCATCCTCAGCAACTCATTGATCAGATTCAATACCATGTACCCGATCGAGGAGCTTATTTGCCTGCTGCAACCTACAATCTCGTAACACAGGTTGAAGGCCGCGGTGTATTTTCGTTTTGCATGTGCCCGGGAGGAATTATCGTTCCGGCATCCACTGCAGCATCAGAAACTGTTGTAAACGGAATGTCGAATTCAAAGCGAAATTCGCCTTATGCTAATGCTGGATTGGCTGTAGCTATTGAACCCGGCGATTGGGCCGCATTTGCTGATTCAGGCCCGCTGGCAGCCCTCGAATTTCAGAAATCAATAGAACAAAAGGCATATCAACTGGCTGCTGGCAGCCATAAAGCCCCGGCGCAAAGGGTTGTTGATTTTACTGAAAACAAGCTTTCGACAAGCCTTCCCGAAAGCTCATTCAACCCCGGACTTTTTAGTGTAAGCCTTGATCAGATTTTGCCCGATATAGTAACGTTAAGGCTAAAACAGGCACTCAGGGACTTTGATTCCCGGATGAAAGGTTTTTTTACCAACGAAGCAGTACTTGTAGGCGTTGAATCGCGCACCTCATCACCTGTGCGGATACCCCGCAACGAAATTAGCCTTCAGCACCCGCAGGTGGCCGGCCTTTTCCCATGCGGAGAAGGAGCCGGTTATGCCGGCGGGATCGTTTCGTCAGCTATTGATGGTGTCCGCTGCGCATTGGCAGTTGCCGGAAAAGTTTCAAATCAGGAGTAGTACACCGTTACTTTAGTTGTGTTACAAATTGCGCTTAGGGGTTGTTTCGGAAAACAATATTTGTAAATTGCAGCATTACAACGCAACCCAAATTTGTTATGGAAACATCGTCAAACCGCGCACTTTTTGAGTCACTCCGAAAAAAAGCTGCGCTTAAGCAGGAAGTGTATCAGAAAACACTTTTCACATTCAGGCAGTTTAAATCGATAATAACTGGAATGATTGCCGAATATCAGGCAACATATAATGGCAACGAGCCGCCGATTCCATTTGAATTTCGCGACAGAAGTGAATTTGAGCTTGAACTGAAGTTTGGCGGTGATGTGCTCATTTTTACAATGCATACCAATGTATTTGAGTTTTCACGTATGCATGAAGTGATGAAAACAACCTATATCCGGGAGGATAAGGAACGTTCATTCTGTGGTGTGATTAATATCTATAATTTTTTGGCCGATTCTTTCAAATACAACCGCATCAACGATATCGGCTATATGATTGGAAGAGTATTTATAAATAAGGACCTTCATTACTTTATTGAAGGGAAGCGCGAAATCGGAATGCTATACAATAATTTTTCTACATCTGCCATGAACCGCGATGCCGCCCGAAGTATTATTGATTCATCGATAAGGTATACCATTAATTTTGATTTGTTAACACCGCCTTATGATGATGTAAAACAGGTTTCGGTGTACGAAATGCAAACCTCCATCGAAAATCAGAAAATTCCTACCGGAAAGCGTCTTGGATTCAAATTTCAGGCTGATCATGACGAATTTTTACCTGGATAAGAGCCGTTTACATTGGTTAATCAATTGTAAAACAGATTTATATAGCAATATTTGCACCTTGCTAAAAAAAGTATGAAAAAAATAATCAGTGATTTGGAGTATAAAAAAATTGTTGTACATTTGCAGTCCGAAATCAAACAACCTACGGTCCGTTCGTCTAACGGTTAGGACGCCAGGTTTTCATCCTGGTAATAGGGGTTCGATTCCCCTACGGACTGCCAACAAAGAATAAACAAGATTATGGCCAATCATAAATCGTCACTCAAGAGAATAAGGGCTAACGAAACCCGCCGCATCCGCAACCGTTATTATGCAAAAACCATGCGTAATGCTGTTCGCAAATTCCGTTCACTGGAAAACAAATCAGAAGCCAGCGATAAGCTACCTAAGCTTATATCAATGATTGATAAACTTGCCAAGAAATCTATTATTCACAAGAATAAAGCCGGAAACCTGAAATCAAAACTTACACGTTTGGTTAACAAGATGGCTTAATACTTTTTGTGACAAAATTTAAACCCCCGTGCAATGTGCGGGGGTTTTTTGTTGTGCTATGCGCCCGCGGATGATGGATTTTCAAAGCCTTTTCGTAAATTAGCTGAAGCAAACTGGCAGCCATGGAAGAAACTTACGGTCGATTACCGATCAACCAATGGGCCGAAGACGACAGGCCCCGCGAAAAACTGCTCCGCTACGGGCAAAAAATACTCAGTGATGCCGAATTGATAGCTATTCTGCTCAGATCAGGTACCCGCGAACAATCAGCAGTCGAACTGGCACGCCTGCTTTTACAAAAAAGCAACAACAATCTCATCAGCCTGTCAAAACTAAGTGTTGATGAGTTGATGCGGATTAAAGGAATAGGCGAGGCCAAGGCACTTAGCATACTTGCAGCGCTCGAGCTTGGTTTACGCCGGCGGCACTCTGAAGCTATAGTGCGACAAAGTGTAGGTAGTAGCGGCGAAGCTTTTGAAATGCTATACCCTTACATAACCGATAGCACCTATGAGCAATTCTGGCTTCTGCTGCTCAATCGCGCCAATAAGCGCATTTCGGTCGAAAATGTGAGTGAGGGAGGCCTAACAGGCACAGTAGCAGATCCCAAGAAAATATTCAGGATTGCATTAGAGCGCAATGCTGCATCTATTATTCTTTGCCATAACCATCCCTCAGGTAATCTTAAACCCAGCGAGGCTGATATTAAGCTCACCCATAAATTAAAAGAGGCCGGTATAATGCTTGATTTACCTGTACTCGACCACCTGATTATAGGCGATGAAAAATACTATAGCTTTGCCGACAATGGCATTATGTAATCTAAATCAACTACCCCTCTATGATCAAGCTTGTTACCATCATTGGTGCCCGCCCTCAAATAATCAAAGCAGCTGCACTTAGCCGCATTATCAGCAATCAGTTTGCTGATCAAATACACGAAATTATCGTTCATACCGGCCAGCATTACGATTCGAATATGTCGCAGGTCTTTTTTGATGAACTGGGAATTCCGGCACCGGATTACAACCTGGCGGTAGGCAGTGGATCGCACGGTATACAAACTGCCAGAATGATTGAAGGTATAGAAGTTGTATTAAAAAACGAAATGCCCGATTTTATTGTTCTTTACGGGGATACCAATTCAACACTTGCCGGGGCGGTTGCTGCTGCTAAACTTCACATTCCTATAGCCCATATAGAAGCAGGATTGCGCTCTTTCAATAAGTCGATGCCTGAAGAAATTAACCGCATTATGTGCGACCATGCATCAACGCTTCTTTTCTCGCCTACCCGAACAGGCATCAGTAATCTGATACGCGAAGGGTTCACCGAAGGGCTTAAACCGCCATTCAGCAACGATCGGCCGGGGGTATTTCATTGCGGAGATATCATGTACGACAATAGCCTGTATTTTGCTTCCGTAGCTGCACATAAATCAGATATTCTGACCCGTTGTAAAGTCGAGTCCTGGCCATATATACTGGCCACCATTCATCGTGATAATAATACAGATATACCCAGCCGTCTGAATGCAATTTTTTCTGCCATCAACACTATAAGTCTTGATCAGCATGTTGATGTTATTATGCCATTACATCCACGCACTTCGGCACTTCTCCATCAAAATCTCAATCCGGGTTTACTGTCGGCAGTCCAGGCGAATAGCAAAATGCACATCATTCAACCTGTTTCATTTCTTGATATGATACAGCTTGAAAGAAATGCGGCATTGATGGTTACAGATTCGGGCGGAGTTCAGAAAGAAGCCTATTTCTTTGGTAAGCCATGCATCATTGCCAGACCCGAAACCGAATGGGTAGAAATCATAGATGCCGGTGCCGGAGCCATTTGCGATGCCGATGAAAAGAAGATTGTTTCGGAAGCCCTTTTTTTTCTGAGCAATCCACCGCAATCCTATCCACCGGTTTTCGGCGATGGAAATGCTGCCGCATTCATTTGTCAGACTATTATAAATCAGGTAATGTTTTATATTTAGCCTGTTTATTTTGAGTTATTAAAGTATAGCCTTGTTTGATGGATTTATTATCCTGAACTATGCCCAAAAAAGCCTCTGGAGGGCTTTTTTATTTCAAAATAATGTGTACCTTTGCAGTCCGTTTAAAAAATTCGTATTGAATTAATAATCAAACCTTAAAACAAATGTTGAAAAACTATGAAACCGTTTTCATTATGACTCCCGTTTTGTCTGATGATCAGATGAAGGAAGCGGTTGGAAAATTTCAGAAATTGCTGAAAGATAAGGGGGCTGAGATAGTCCATGAAGACCACTGGGGCCTTCGTAAGCTGGCATATCCTATCCAGAAAAAAACCTCAGGATTCTATCACCTGATTGAATTCAAGTGTGAGGGTAGTTTAATTAACGATCTTGAGATTGCTTTCAAACGTGATGAGCGCATCATTCGCTTCCTCACTGTTGCGCTTGACAAGCACGCTGTGGCATACAACGAGAAGAAGCGCCTGAATAAGGCTGCCGGAGCTGCTGTTGCCGAAACCACCGAAGCCTGATAGGATAAACAAAAAACTTTTGAACAATGGCAAATCAACCCAATTCAGAAATAAAATATTTGACCCCGATTGCGGTCGATGTTAAGAAAAAGAAATACTGCCGCTTCAAAAAAAGTGGTATCAAGTATATTGATTACAAAGATGCTGACTTCCTCATGAAGTTTGTGAATGAGCAGGGTAAGATCTTACCCCGCCGTATCACTGGCACATCAACCAAATACCAGCGCAAGGTTGCGCAGGCGGTTAAAAGAGCCCGTCATATTGCTCTTATGCCTTATGTGGCTGACCTGTTAAAATAAGGAGGATCGCACCATGGAAGTAATTCTGAAAAAAGATATTCCCAATTTGGGATATGCTACTGAAATAGTGAAAGTACGCGACGGTTATGCCCGTAATTACCTTATTCCACAGGGATTTGCCATTATGGCTACCGAATCAAACAGGAAGGTAAATGCTGAAACCCTCAAACAGAAGGCATTTAAGGAAGAAAAAGTGCGCAAAGAAGCTGAAGCACTGGCTAAATTGCTCGAATCAGTTACCGTGAAAATTGCTGCCAAAGCCGCTGCTACCGGTAAGATTTTTGGTTCGGTAAATTCTCTGCAGATTGCTGAAGCTTTAAAAGAGCAATTTAACTATGATGTTGACCGTAAAAAAATCCACCTTGATGGCGATTCAGTTAAAGAGGTTGGTGAATACAAGGCTAAGGTTATGCTTCACAAAGGTGTAAGCGTAATGATCAGCTTTGAAGTTTTTGCTGAATAATTGACAATTCTCATTTTTGAGTTCCTTTGATCCCGGCTCTCAAGGCCGGGATTTTTATACAATATGGTTTCAAAAGCCCAGATAAAACGAATTCAGGCATTACGCCTTGCCAAATACCGCGAAGCTGAACAACTTTTTGTGGCTGAAGGTGTAAAGGTGGTTGATGAACTGCTTAGTAGCGCGTTTGAAGTGCATAGTTTGTATGCAACCTCTCAATGGTTTGAATCCCATCAGGATCGAGCAGCTTTAATTAGCTCAATTGCTTATGAAATTTCTGAAACTGAGTTAAGTAAAATCAGCAATCTGCAAACGCCCAATCAGGTGGTTGCTATCGGCAGGATGCCTTCTTTCATGAATGCCGAATACCACCCTTGTGACTGGGTGCTTATGGCCGATAAAATACGTGACCCGGGAAACTTTGGCACCATGATACGTACAGCAGATTGGTTCGGATTCGAGCGGGTGATTGCTGATATAAGTACAGTGGATGTATGGAATCCTAAAGTGATTCAGGCTGCAATGGGTTCGGTTTTCCGTGTTCCGGTGCATTACACCAGCCTTAAGGAATACCTGTCGTCAAACGCTGAATCCTTGCCTGTGTATGGAACTCTGCTCGAAGGTGAATCGTTGCATACCATTCAATTTGAGACCAGAGGAATAGTTGTAGTCGGAAATGAATCACATGGAATTTCTGACGAATTATTGCCTTATATTACCCGGCAGATTACCATCCCGGGTGCAACAGCCGGGCCAGCCGGGCGCGCTGAATCACTAAATGCATCAATTGCCACCTCCATTATTTGTTTTGAAATTAAACGGCAGATGTCATTGTTAAAGTAACCATCTTCTGTATTCCATAACATTTCGCAGACTTAAATGTTATATAACCACAGGCGTCAAACGCTCAAAAACTTCTAATTAACAAAACTAAAATGACAATAAAAGCCTTGCTCTTTGCTATCGTCCTTCTCGGCTTATCCATTGCCGGGATCGCTATAAAAATGTTTGTGAAAAAAGATGCCGAATTTAAGAAATCGTGCAGCAGCGTTGACCCCAATACCGGACAGCGTATGGGGTGCAGTTGTGGCGGGGGAGAAGATTCCAGTTGCGAGAATACAACTGCCTGATTTATTGAGCCGGTTTTTCCTGCTCCAATAGCGGCATGAGTCCGGGAGTTCCCCAAACGGCATCTTTACCTTCTTTATCACTATAGATAAAGTAGGCTTGCATTTCAGGGTGAGTACCCAGAAACATGCGCGCCTTTTCAAGCCCCATTACCATGAATGCTGTTGCATATGCATCGGCCGTAATACAATCATTGGCAAGTACAGATACACTCAGTAGAGAATGCATTACCGGATAGCCGGTTGCGGGATCAATGGTGTGCGAATATTTAATTCCATTGCGCATAAAAAACTTCCTGTAATTGCCAGATGTTGCCAGGGCTTTATCTTTAAGTTCGATTACCGCTTCAATTTTGCGATCGGCATCGGCTTCCTTTGCCGGTTTCTCAATACCAACTCTCCAGGCAGAGCCATCAGGTTTTAAACCTTTGGCAAATACTTCCCCCCCCACATCTATTAAATAGGCATGAATTCCTTTTTTGTCAAGCATCTGACCAATTAAATCAACTGAATAGCCTTGTGCTATTGCATTGAAATCAATCATCATTCGCTGATCTTTCTTAATGAGCCGGCCATTTTCAAGATGGATGTTCTGATAATTAACCAGTGCAAGCAAACTATCAACCTTAGCTGATTCCATTACCGATGCATTGGTAAAGCCAAAACCCCAGGCATTCACCAGAGGCATAACTGTTATATCAAATGCTCCGTTGGTATTTGCTGATACCTCCATTGATTTATTGAAAACTGTAGTAAAGTGATCATCAGCGAAAATGTTCTGGTCATTCCGGTTGAATCCTGAAATGATAGAGGTGGGCTGATATACCGATGCGCTATGGTCGAATGCCCTGAAGAAACTGTCGATTTGGGGCTGATAGTCAACTGTGTCATCACTGTAATACGTTATGACATAGTACGTTCCCTGTGCAAGGCCCTCAATCTTTATTTCGTTGATGTCGCTGCTGTTCTTACAAGAGAATAACAGGGTAGTGGTGATAATGAGCAGCGTATAAAGCGTGGTTTTCATAAACGGTAAAGTAAGGTTGTGTATTGGCAAAGGTACACTTTTGACACCATAAAAAAAGAGCAGCAAATTGGTTTTGCTGCTCTTTCAGGTACAAGTAATTTAAGGTAAATTATCCTCCGAAGTCGTCGAATGCAATATTTTCTTTCGGAACACCCAGGTTGTCCAGCATTTTAAATATAGCTGAGTTCATCATGGGCGGGCCGCAAAGATAAAATTCAATTTCTTCCGGTTCAGGATGTTTGCTGAGGTAATTATCCAAAACCACCTGATGAATAAATCCGGTGTAACCGGTCCAGTTATCCTCGGGCATAGGTTCCGATAACGCAAGATTAAATTTAAAGTTGGGAAAATCCTTTTCAATGGCTTTAAACTCATCATCGTAGAATACTTCGCGCAACGAACGGGCTCCATACCAATAACTTACCTTACGACTTGATTTTTCGGTATGGAACAAATGGAATATTTGTGAGCGCAACGGCGCCATTCCTGCTCCACCGCCAATGTAAATCATTTCCTTATTGGTGTGTTTGATATGGAATTCGCCGTAAGGACCTGATACCATTACTTTGTCGCCCGGTTTACGCGAGAAGATATACGATGAGCAGATACCCGGATTCACATTCATAAACTGGTTTTTAGCCCTGTCCCACGGTGGCGTTGCAATGCGGATGTTGAGCATTACTATATTTCCTTCAGCAGGGTGATTGGCCATTGAATAGGCACGGTAGATGGGCTCGGGGTTCTTCATTTTAAGATCCCAAATTTTGAGTTTATCCCAGTCTTCACGGAATTTATCTTCTACAACGATATCCTTAAAGTCGACTTCGCATTTAGGCACATCAATCTGAATATATCCGCCTGATTGGAAATCGAGGGTTTCTCCTTCGGGAAGTTTTACCACGAATTCTTTAATAAAAGTGGCCACATTGCGGTTGCTTACTACTTCACATTCCCACTTTTTGATACCAAATACTTCTCTAGGTATCTCGATTTTCATGTTTTCACGCACCTTAACCTGACAGCCTAATCGCCAGTTATCCATTTGCTGCTTTCTGGTAAAGAAACCGGTTTCGGTGGGCAATATTGATCCGCCACCTTCAATTACCTGGCATTTACACATGCCACAGGTGCCACCTCCACCACATGCTGAGGGTAAAAAAAGCTTTTCGTTCGAGAGCGTTGAAAGCAGCGACGAACCGCCGTTTACAGTGATCTCTTTTTCGCCGTTAATATTTATAGTAACCGGACCCGAAGGTGCCAGCTTGGCTTTTGCCACCAGCAACATCACAATAAGTGCAATGGTAACCAGCAAAAATATAACCGTTCCGGCTACCAAAGGTCCCGATAAGGTGCCCAGAAATAGAATTGTTGAATTTATCATAGCTCGTTATTTCAGTTAGATTTTAATACCCATAAAACTCATGAATGCAATGGCCATTAATCCGGTGATTATAAAGGTAATACCCAGGCCGCGCAATGGTTTAGGAATATGGGAGTAGGTTATTTTTTCACGGATTGCAGCAAGTGAGGCAATGGCCAGAAACCATCCAATCCCTGATCCAGCTGCATAAACCGTAACTTCTGCAATTGAAGTATATTCACGTTCCTGTACAAAAAGTGCTACACCCAGAATGGCGCAGTTAACCGCTATCAGCGGGAGAAAAATCCCTAAAGCATTATATAGTGATGGAGAAAATTTCTCAACAACCATCTCAACAAGTTGAACGATGGCAGCAATTACTGCGATAAAGATCATGAAACTGAGGTAACTCAAATCGAGTTCAGCCAGGTCGGGGCTTAGCCAGGCTAAAGCGCCCGGTTTAAGCAGGTAGGTGTCAACCAACCAGTTGACAGGTGCAGTTACCAGAAGCACAAAAGTTACTGCAATGCCAAGCCCTACCGAAGTTTTTACGGTTTTGGAAACTGCAAGGTAAGAGCACATTCCAAGAAAATATGCAAAGATCATATTGTCTATGAAAATGCTTCTTACAAACAGGTTAAACAAATTTTCCATGGTTTAATATTTTCAGATACGTTGAATCAACAATTAATTATTTATCCTGCAACTCTGGAGTGCGGCTTCGCTGAACCCAAATGATTACTCCGATTGTAATAAGCGCCATTGGAGGCAGAATCATAAGCCCGTTATCAACATAGCCAAACTCGTAAAAGAATTTCGGAATCACATTCATTCCAAAAAATTTGCCTGAACCAAGGAGCTCTCGCAGAAAAGCAACGATTACCAGTATCATGCCATAACCAAGGCCATTTCCGATTCCATCTACAAAAGAAGGCCAGGGTTTGTTGCCCATCGCAAACGCCTCGAGGCGACCCATAAGAATACAGTTGGTAATAATAAGGCCCACAAATACCGAAAGCTTCTTACTTACATCGTATACATAAGCCTTAAGAACCTGATCAACAATAATTACCAAAGCTGCTACCACCACCAACTGCACGATAATGCGTATGCGCGAAGGAATGGTATTGCGTAGGGATGAAATGATCAAATTCGAGAATGCGGTTACAATGGTTACCGACAAAGCCATAACCAATGCAGGTTTGAGTTGCACAGTAACAGCCAGCGCCGAACAAATACCAAGAACCTGAACCGTAATTGGGTTTTCAAGATTGAACGGATTTTTGAGCAGTTTCAGCACTTTGGCTGAAAACATGGGTTCTCTTTCCTGTGTTTTACTAGTATCGCTCATTGTTTTTTCTGTTTTTCAAAATACGCTTGATAACTACTCAGGTTGTCAAAAATCATTTTTTCAACACCCTTACTGGTGATGGTACCACCAGAAATGGCATCAACACCATGAATATCATCGGGTTTTGCACCGCCTTTCACAATTTGAATAGAGGTAAATTTATCACTTGCATCGTAAATTTCCTTTCCTTTGAAAGGGGCGTTAAACCAATCTGTCGTGATTTCGGCTCCAAGACCCGGAGTTTCGCCTTTGTGATCGAACATGGTTCCGTAAATTGTGTTGAAGTCGGGTTTAAACGACATATACCCCCAAACAGGCCCCCACAAACCTTTGCCACGCAAAGGAACTATATAAGCTGTGTCGCCATTTTCGAGTGAGGCGGTAAAAACCGGGAGCATTTGCTTATCGGCAGGTTTTTTAAGTTCGTTCACCAGCTGAATGGTAAAAACTTTTTCAGGGTCTGATTCAACAACATCACCTTTAACATCAACAGCAATAGCTGAAGTTATAATTTTGTGATATACGTTGATAACCTCCTTTTTAGGGATTTCGGCAACAGGTACGTTTACCGACGAAAGAATGTTCTGCATTTTTTCAATCCGTATATTGTCTTCCTGTGCCGGTTTAAGCTGAACCGCAACAATGGTGAGCGATACGGCTACTACTACCACCATAATGATGGAGTAGACAAAAATGTATTTATTACTGTGTTGCATATCGGTCAGGGGTATTATGATTTAACAACTGCTGCTGCGCGTTTCAGTCTTTTTTTAATGTTGGCTTCAATCACATAGTGATCAATAAGCGGGGCAAAGGCATTCATAAGCAGTATTGCCAGCATGGTTCCTTCAGGATAGGCAGGATTAAACACCCTGATCATAATTGCGAAGAATCCGGCCAGAAATCCGTATATCCATTTTCCCCTGTTGGTTTGGGCTGCAGTTACCGGGTCAGTGGCCATAAACACCATCCCGAACATAAAGCTACCCATCATAAGTTGGGTGACCGGACTTAGAGTCATATACTGATTGGCTGCAAAAGCATTGAATATCAGTGTCATTAAAATTCCACCGGCAAAACCTGCAACAATAATACGCCAGCTTCCGATTCCGGTAATAATAAGGATGGCAGCTCCCAAAAGAATGGCCAGTTTTGAAGTTTCACCTATAGAGCCTGGAATGAGTCCAAAGAACAAATCGTGCAGCGAAGGAAGGTTGTCAATAGCTCCTGCTGCAGCCTTACCTAATGGAGTGGCTCCTGAAAATCCGTCAACTACCCCTTCGCCCTTGGTCAATCCACCGGTCCAGATGGTGTCGCCGGTTATTTTGGCGGGGTAAGCAAAAAAGATGAATGCTCTGGCGAGCAAAGCCGGATTAAATACATTCATTCCGGTACCACCGAATGCTTCTTTACCGATGATAACCGCAAAAATACTGGCCACTGCTACCATCCATAATGGAATGTCGATCGGCATCACCAAAGGAATAAGCATACCTGATACCAGGTACCCTTCGTTTACTTCGTGTCCGCGAACCTGGGCAAAAATAAATTCAACTCCGAGTCCGGCGGCATAGGATACAACAACAATGGGTATCACCTTAAGCAATCCGTATCCGATTATTGCTCCAAAACCGGGATTTTGACCGAGCGACAGAAAATGCTGGTATCCGGTATTCCAGATGCCAAATAAAAGTGCCGGCAACATGGCAATGATAACCACCGACATGGTTCTTTTAAGGTCGATGGCATCGCGGATATGACTGCCACTGTGAGTGGTTGTGTTGGGAACAAACAGAAATGTTTCAAATGCATCGAATGTCGAATGCAACTTTTCAAATTTGCCACCCTTCTCAAACTGAGGTTTTACTTTGTCGAGATATTTTCTGAGGGCTTTCATTCAGTGTTTATTTCTTTAAATCGG
>Ga0172369_10000526_pt1 | contig 57066 bp, 40 predicted proteins | sample LakKiv25m_FD_114539 | JGI IMG/M metagenome (GOLD analysis project Ga0172369, IMG submission 114539) | Freshwater microbial communities from Kabuno Bay, South-Kivu, Congo - kab_022012_11.25m | ecosystem: Environmental > Aquatic > Freshwater > Lake | place: Democratic Republic of the Congo...
CGCTTTGGCCGTCTCCGCCAGGAAGTAAGGTTTCCACTCCGCCTCCTGCGCCAGGGTCAGCTTCACCTTCCTCTTCTGCAACTCCTTCAAAAATTCACTATAGCTCATCTGATACCAGTGCTGAAGCTTCGCCGGGATATCCTCCAGGCCGAAATGACGCTGTATTGTACTGTGGAAGGAGGAAGAGAGGGAGTGGAGGTTCTGGTTGAGGAAGGCGCCCGAAAAAACAGGATCTCACATGGCTGCACATTATGGGCCGCTCAGGCAGAGTCAGGGAATTCTGGTTATTTCCAAACGAAGTCTCCTGTTTGATGAAATCATGATGCATCCTGGTGAGGAGGTGTTTTCCGTTTGAGGAAACCGTATGGCTCGGTCTTTAGGACGGGAAAGGGTGTCTGTCATTCCGGCATTGCCTTCTTTATAGATGTAAACAGCTTCTCTTTTTGGATGGGTTTGCTGATGAACAGGGTGCAACCCGCTTCGGCAGCCAGTCTCCTCTCTTCCGGCTGGGAATAGGCGGTGAGAGCAATAATGGGGATCCGGGGGTCGGATTTTCGGATCTCCCGGGTAGCCGTATACCCATCCATCCCGGGCATTTTCAGGTCCATCAGGATCAGGTCAGGGGAAATGGTTTTAAGAATCTCAAGGAGCTCTTCCCCGTTTTTTGCCCGTGTAAGTGATTTCACCTTTTTCTGAAGAAGGATCTTTAAAAATTCATAATTATCCTCTTCGTCTTCAGCAATTAATAAACTAAACCGTGAAAGATCAAAGGAGGCATCATCGTGTCTTTCTGAACTATACTGGTCCGGCACTTTTTCCAGCGGGATCTTCATATAAAACTCTGAACCATTCGGGGATAAGGACCTGATCCCTATTTCGCCTCCCATGAGCTCAACCAATTGTTTTGCAATGCTCAGGCCCAGTCCGGTGCCCCTGACTGCCATGTGCTGGGCTTCAGAAGCCCGGTAAAACCGTTCAAAGATCTTTTCATGGTCCTCTTTGGCAATCCCGATGCCCGTATCGCGAACAGCGAAGTTCAGGATTTTTCCATCCTGTTCTGCCCGGAGCTCAATATCTCCCTGCTGGGTATATTTCATTGCATTGCTGATGAAGCAGGACAGCACCTGCCGGAGCCTCGACCGGTCTCCCAGGAAAACATCCTCTCCTGAGATTAATTTTATTGTATAGCCAAAATGCAGCTGTTTTTTATCTGCCACCGGATTCATGGACTGATACAGGTCCTCGAACAAATCCGATACTGAGAACGGAGCCTTTTGGAAGGAAATTTTCTCTGTCTCCAGTCTGGAAAATTCAAGAACGTCGTCAATGATAGCCAGGAGTTGATTGGCATTGGCATTGATAATCTTACCAAACCGAATCCGTTCATTTTCATCCGCATCCTCCGTCATGAGGTTTGTAAATCCCATGATCGCATTTAGCGGGGTCCGGACTTCATGGGAGATGTTATTCAGAAATGACATTTTTAACCTGTCGCTCTCTTCTGCCTTTGATTTGGCATGGATCAGCTCTTCTTCCACAATTTTTCTATCGGTGATATTCGTGTGGGTCCCGATAAACCGGATAGGTTTGCCCGCATCATCCCTCTGCATGATCTTCCCCCGATCGAGAATCCAGATATAGTTTCCGTCTTTGCAGAGCAACCTGTGAATATTGGTATAAAGGGGTTTTTCACCGGAAATATGCTTTCCCAGATCCTCATAAGCAGCGGCTTTGTCGTCAGGGTGAACACGCTTGTCCCACTCCGTGATGTTATTTTCAATCTCATCATCTTTGTAACCCAGCATCGCTTTCCATCTCGGTGAATAGAAGACCTCTCCTGTCTGAGGATTCCAATCCCAAACACCGTCTTCGGCTCCTTCAAGAGCAAAGTGCCACCGCTCTTCGCTTCGTTGCAATGCATTCCGTGTCTCCCAGTTGTCGGATCTCTTGATCATCAAAATTCCCAGCAGCATTGTTCCGGCCGGATAAATGATGATTACGGGGAAAGCAATTGTTTTGAACGTCATCCATATCATTCCGGCCGGTAAAAAAGAGGTACATCCAAGCATGACAATATGAACCAGAAATCCCATGGAGTACAATTCAAGCAGGTATCTTTTGTTTCGCCACCCGGGCCTGAATGTCCTCCATAATATCCCGATCGAACCCGAAGAAATGATCACAGCTATTCCCATCCACATCCCGTCGCCTCCCAGATACAACCTGTATCCTCCCGTAATCATCATAGCGATAACCGTTGGGATAGGACCGAAAAAAAGGCCGGAGACGGAAAGCATCACCGACCTGGTATCAAATACGAGCCCGGGTACCAGGGTCCAGGGGGACAGAATAAGGATGATGCCGAGGGCACCGATAATAACTCCTGCAAGAAGCTTAAAGCCCAGGTTTTGCGATTTTTCATCCTTTGCCCATACGTAATCGTAGAGCATCCCAAAGGTGAGGAGGATCGCGGTATTCTGTAACAATCCAAGAATGATAGGCTGATTCATCCCGCAAAATTACGATTTTATTATCATTTGTCGAAGGAAGTGGGAGTGGGATGTGGGACGTTGGACGTGGAAGGTGGGAGGTGGAAAATTTGGGATTGGGATGATATGGATCCCATCCGTTATTTCTGTAAATTTGTGGCAGAAGTCAATCTCTCCAGTCATCATGAAGAAGCACCATCTGATTCTCCTCTCCCTCCTCTCCGGTATCCTTCTCTCTCTTGCCTGGCCGGAACACGGATTTCCCGGATTGCTTTTCGCAGGATTTGTACCGCTGCTTTTTATGGAGGATTATTTGTCCCGCCACCCGGAGCGTTTTATCAGGTTCAGTCTCATGTTTTACTCCTATCCCGCTTTTTTCACCTGGAACCTTCTGACGACCTGGTGGATCTCTAATTCCACTTTTATGGGAGCCGTTATGGCCATCGTACTCAACTCCCTCTTTCTATCCATCGTCTTCCAGGCATACTCCTGGGCCAAGAAGAGACTTCCCGGAAAGGTTGCCGGATACTTGGCTCTGATCTCCTTTTGGATCGCTTTCGAATACCTGCACCTCAACTGGATCCTAACCTGGCCATGGCTGACCCTGGGAAACGGTTTTGCCAGCTACTACAACTGGGTGCAATGGTACGAATATACGGGGGTGATGGGAGGAACCCTGTGGGTGCTGGTGGCGAATATTCTGGTGTTTGAAAGTATAAAGGCAGCGAGAAGCGAGAAGCGAGAAGTGAAATTTTCGCTACCTCGCTACTTCGCTACTCGCTTTCTCATACTGTTTCTGTGGATCGGTCTCCCTATTGGCATTTCGTACATCATCTACAACAATTACACTGAAAAACCGGATCCGGTGAATTTTGTGGTGGTTCAACCGAATGTGGATCCATACAGCGAACAGTATTCGCTGCCCCCGAGCCAGGTAGTGGGGCGGATCAAGGAACTTGCCGGCTCTCAGCTCGACAGCGCAACAAATTTCCTGGTGGCCCCCGAATCGGCTATCCAGGAGAAAATATGGGAAAACGATATGAGTACTTTTTCCACTCTTCAACTTCTGAAAGAGGTCATTCTTACCTATCCCAACCTGAATATTCTGATCGGGGGATCTACCTTTTACGAATACCCTCCTGGAGAAACAATATCCAGGACAGCCCGGAAATTCACTAATTCTGACGGCATGTACGATGCCTACAACACGGCTATCCTGATCAATGCTTCAGACTCACTTCAACTCTATCATAAATCCAAGCTCACTCCCGGTGTTGAGGCGATGCCGTCATTTCAGTGGTCAAAGTGGCTCGAAAATTATGCCATCGACCTGGGTGGAACGGTTGGCAGTTTAGGGACAGACAAATACAGGAAGGTTTATTCTGCTGTTGAATCGGTTCCGGTCTCCCCTATCATCTGTTATGAGTCCGTCTTTGGGGAGTTCTTTGCAGAGTTTGTCAGAAACGGCGCAGAAGTGATGATCATCATCACCAACGACGGATGGTGGGGAAATACACCCGGGCACCGGCAGCATTATGCCTTTGCCCACCTCCGTGCCATTGAAACACGCCGAAGCATCGTACGCTCGGCCAACACCGGGATCTCTGCCTTCATTGATCAGCGTGGAGATGCACATGAAGTGACCGGGTATTGGGTGCCGGCGGCTATTAAAGGAACCCTCAACGCAACTAGCGAGATTACCTTCTACGTCAGGTACGGTGATTACCTGGCCCGTATCGCTGTGCTAGTGACCGCATTGCTGCTCCTGATCAGCCTGGTTTTACCTATCTTTGCAAGACAAGCGGACCAGCGGACCAGCGGACCAGCGGACCAGTGGCCTGGTGAAAAAGGATCTTCTTGTTCGGTGATCTCTCCACCTGTCCACCTGTCCACCTGTTAACCTGTTAATATGAAAAAATCAGCAATTAACAACCATCCTATCAATGACCTAAGCCGGGAGAGGTGGAGCCCCCGGGCGTTTTCAGATCGACCAGTAGAGACGCGGCATGCCTCGTCTCTGCTGGAATCCGCCCGCTGGTCGCCGAGCGCCAACAACGAACAGCCATGGAGATTTATCATCGGCTTCAAAGGAGACGCTACGTGGGAAATGCTCTTTGAAACATTGGTGGGCTGGAACAAACAATGGGCCGACCGGGTTCCTGTGCTGCTGTTGGTCATAGGGAAAGAGCAGTTCAGTAAAAACGGGAAACCGAATGAATGGTACGCCTACGATTGCGGCCAGGCCATGGCGCACATCACGGTTGAAGCAACGAACCTAGGTTTGTTCTGCCACCAGATGGGCGGGTTTACCGCATTGAAAGCAAGGGACCTGTTTAACATCCCGGAAGGCTTCAAACCGATTGCCATAATGGCAATCGGGTACTATGGCGATCCCGGTACGCTGCCCGAAGAATTGAAAGAGAGGGAAATGGCATCCCGGGAGAGAAATGAACTGAAGGAATTCGTCTTCAGCGGAACATTCGGAGAACCAACGTCAATGATATAACCATGTCCTTTGTATCTTCGTGTCTTCGTGGTGAATTTTTTACGCAGAGGAGACAGAGGTAACGCAAAGGGTGCAGAGAATTAATCATCTATGAAATATCTTGTATTTTTATTCATATCACTTGCAACTATCCTGACCGGTTGTACCCAGAGCGGAAAAGAATCCACGTCGAAAGAAAAATCGAAGCCCTTTATCGCAGCGGATATTCCTGTCTTCAATGCCGATTCAGCCTTTGGATTCGTCAGGACGCAGACGGAGTTCGGACCGCGGGTGAACAACACACAAGCGCACGATGCGTGTGCAACCTTTCTGACCGGAAAGCTCAGGCAGTTCACTCCGGATGTTTTTGTCCAGCCAGGAACTGTAAAAGCGTTCGACGGCACATTGCTTAAGTTTCAAAATATCATTGCCTCGTTCGGCCCATCCGGGAATAACCGTATCCTTTTAGGAGCACATTGGGATTCACGGCCGTTTGCCGACCATGATCCGGATGAGGAAAATTTCCACAAAGCCATTGACGGCGCGAATGACGGCGCCAGTGGAGTCGGGGTGTTGTTGGAAATTGCCCGTCAGCTTAGTGTTAAACCTCCCCCTGTTGGTGTTGATATCATCTTTTTTGACGCAGAAGACTATGGACCTCCCGAAGCGCTCCAGGACAACCGCAACTCCGGGGATTTCTGGGGACTAGGATCCCAGTACTGGGCTAAAAATCCGCATCAGCCGGATTATTATGCCAAATATGGCATCCTGCTCGACATGGTGGGAGCCGCCGGAGCTACTTTCCTGATGGAGGGATTCTCGATGGAGCATGCACCGCATGTGGTGAAAAAAGTATGGGACATCGGGAACCTGATCGGGTACTCAACCTATTTTCAGTATCAGCGTGGGGGATATATTACTGATGATCACTACTTTGTGATCCGGGACAGGGGCATTCCGATGATAGACATCATCCACCTGGACCAGAATTCAGAAACCGGAATGTACCAGCATTGGCATACGGTGAACGATAACCTGGATAAAATTGATAAAAACACGCTGAGGGCTGTCGGGCAAACCTTGTTAACTGTAATCTATTCTGAAAAATAGATTCCTTTTTGATCAGATCCTCGACTGTATTTTTTTATGAAACTTCCTTTGCATTAATACAATGGAATAAGCATGATCCAGCAGATTTGATGTGAGGGTAAGCAATTCCATCAGTGCCATGCTCTTCCTTGTACTGATTTCAGCTTTCTTCAATTTGTGGATCAGATCGATCTTCAGTTTCTCAATGAGGTCAGTAACCGCCTGTTTTTGCTGGTCAAGGGCAACCAAATCGCTAAGGGTTCTTCCTTTTATCATCACCTGGCTTTGATCAAGGAATTGCTTGAACACATTCGCGAGTTGGATCAGTTCCTGTTTTTCATCAGTGAGGAAAGGCGGGTGGTGATTATCAACATAGTCGAAGCTCAGTTGCTGCAACTGCTTTAAATATCCAAAGGTTTCTTTCATCTGACCAAGGATCTGAATCATAAAAACACCCGACTCGACTGCCGTATCATCTAGTTTTTTTAGGGTCTTGTCAAAAGATTTTCGTTGCGTTTTTATCTCTTTCTGGAAGTCTTTCATCTCCTTTGCAAGCTTGTTGAGCTGTTTTCTTTTTTCATTGACAAGACCGCTGATACCCCGTTGATAAAATCCAGCAATTTGATCACCAAAGGCGACTAGTAATAGTTCGCAAGTGTTGTAAATCGAACGCGTGTCGATTAATTCCTCCTTTGTTTCGATGATCGCGATTTCTGCCTCTTCTTTTTGTTTTTTCCTGTGAAAAATGTGGGTCTTGTACACAAGAAACAGCGCTAGTCCTATGAGCACGAATATGGCAATTATTCCAACATAATAGATAAAAACAGCAATCAGGCCCGAAACCGTGAAGGCTATCAAAGCAGTGAAAAACCAGCCTCCGACAACCGTGATCACACCAGATACCCGGTAAACTGCGCTTTCCCGACCCCAGGCCCGATCGGCAAGGGAGGCTCCCATAGCCACCATAAACGTAATATAGGTAGTAGATAGCGGTAATTTGAGGTTCGTTCCCATAGTGATCAGGATACTCGATACCATCAGGATCACAGATGCTCTCACCAGGTCAAAAGCAGGCCCGTCTTTTGATCTCCTGCTTTTATGAACCATCCTGAATCGTGTGTCGATGGCCCGAAGCACAGGAGAAGGCATTACGAAAGTGAATCCTTTATTCAGCTGCAAGGCAATGGATACAATTCCCCTCGCAATCAGCGATGACTGAAATGATTCGTCGCCTTCTTCCTGACGGCCCAGGTTGATCGTTGTACTGGTCACTGTCCGAGCTTTTTTATTTATAAAAAGGGTCACGACCATGATACCGCCGGCAATCAGGAGGAATAATGTCGGCGTAGCAAATTTTCCCTGAAGGGCCTCCATCATAAATCCCCCCGGATCGGCGCTGCCAGATGCCTTAAAGATCTCGAATGACTTTAAACCGCCCAGCGGAACACCAATAAAATTCACAAGGTCGTTTCCTGCGAAAGCCATCGCGAGGGCAAATGTACCTGTCATCACGATGATTTTCAAAACATTAACCTTAAACAACCAGTACAGCAACTGAAAAATCAACGTTGCTCCGATCAGGCAGCACACAAGGATCAACCAGGTGTTGTTCTTGAACCAATCAATGATCTCATCCGTAAGGAAAGATGATCCTTTAGCTCCCTTGACAAAGAGGAAATAGATCATGGCTGAAAAGGCGATTCCTCCCCATAAGGAGCCAAAATATTTAATTTTCGGTTCAAAGTCGAACGTGAAGACAATCCGGACCAGATACTGGATAAATGCCGCAACGGTAAATCCGATGGCTATTGATAGAAGGATCCCGGAGATAATGGCAAACACCTTTCCGGTGTTGATATAATCCGCATACGCCGCCATCGTTGCACCGGATTGAACGATTTTGATCGTGGAAATTGCGAAGGCTGTTCCCACCAGTGAGAATACCAGTGAGACTGTTGTGGAAGTGGGTAATCCAGCAGTATTGAAAAGGTCAAGGAGTAGTACATCCGTAAGCATTACGGCCAGAAAGATGATCATAACCTCTTTGAAAGCAAAATTCTCGGGGTTGAAGATCCCTTTCCGGGCCACCTCCATCATGCCGCTGGAGAAGGTGGCGCCAACGAGAACCCCCAGGGCGGCAATTATCATTACTGTTCTGAAGGTGGCTGCTTTTGATCCGACTGCTGAATTGACAAAATTGACGGCGTCATTGCTAACTCCAACTATCAGGTCTGAAATCGCAAGAATCACTAACACAATGACAATGAACAGGTAAAAAATCTCCATTTGATTGGTTTTTGGCGTAAAAATAAGGATTATTGAACAGGCCGGGAGAAATGGATGTCCTCTTTTATTAACAATTAATTACAGCAGTTCATTGGCAAGGTTTGCCAGTTCCGACCGCTCGCCCTTTTCCAGCCGGACATGTGCGTAAATAGGGTTGTGCTTGATCTTGTCGATCAGCGTTGACAACCCGTTGCTCTGAGCATCCAGGTATGGGGTATCGATCTGGTAGATATCGCCGGTAAAGATAATTTTTGTGTTTTCCCCTGCACGGGTAATGATGGTTTTCACCTCATGGGGCGTAAGGTTCTGCGCTTCGTCAACTATGAAGAAGACGTTTGAGATGGATCGACCGCGGATGTATGCCAGCGGGGTGATCGTAAGCTTCTCTTTCTCGATCGCTTCGGTTATGGCTTTAAACTCTTTATCCTTTTCCCCATACTGGTTCTGAATGAATTTCAGGTTATCCCACAGAGGTTCCATGTAAGGATTCAACTTTGATTTGATGTCCCCGGGAAGGTATCCGATATCCTTGTTGCTTAACGGGACGATAGGCCGGGCCAGGTAGATCTGCTTGAAATTCCGTTTCTGTTCCAGTGATCCTGCCAACGCCAGGAGGGTCTTTCCGGTGCCGGCTATGCCCTGCAGCGTAACCAGCTTGACCTCAGGATTCAGAATGGCATGCAATGCAAAAACCTGCTCCGCGTTACGGGGTGTGATCCGGTAACACGGGTGCTTCTCTATTTTCTCGATGTGCTCCGTCTGAGGGTTGTAGAATGCAAGTACTGAACTTTTCCCGTTCTTCAGGATGAAGTAGTGGTTTGGAATGGGATTGAGCACGCCTACATCCTCAGGAAGGCAGAAACCGTTCTCGTAGATCATGTCGATCACCGGTTTCTCAATGTTTTCAATCAGTGATTTTCCAGAATAGAGGGTTTCGAGGTCTTTGATCTTTCCTGTTTGATAATCCTCGGCCTGAATATTCAACGCTTTCGCTTTCAGCCGGAGGTTAATGTCTTTGGATACCAGGATCACCTTTTTCCCGGGATTCTCCTGAATCATGATCAGCGCGGCATTGAGGATATTATGATCGGGCTTGTACTCACCGAACACGTTGTTTGCATCCAGCTCACTTTTCTCATTCATCACCACCTTGAACTTTCCCCCTTTCTGGTTTTTGAGGGAGATCCACCGGGTGAGGGTGGACCGGTTCGATAGCTTGTCCATGATCCTGATAAACTCACGGGCTTCAAAATTGATGATGTCGTTTCCTTTTTTAAAATTATCGAGCTCCTCAAGAACCGTGATGGGGATCGCAACGTCGTTTTCTTCAAAATTGTTTAACGCATTGTGATTGTATAGTATGACACTGGTGTCGAGTACGAAGATCTTTTTTTCCTTCGTTGTCTTTTTTACCATAGGCTTTTAATTGCTGTTTTACCGGTTTAAGGCTTTAAATGTATTAAAGAATGGGATCTTTTTTTGTCCCTTGTTTCGAAGATATAAACAGGAGGTTGTTAAAAGGGGTTCCATCGGGGTGGTTCCCATGATTTTCCGCTATCTTTGTCCTGCAAACAAAACCTATGATTCACAAGAAACTATTCCTCCTCGATGCCATGGCCCTCATCTACCGGGCCTACTATGCTCTGAATAAAAATCCGCGGATCAACTCCAAAGGGATCAATACTTCTGCAGTACTTGGGTTTGCCAATACACTCCTGGATGTGATCAAAAACGAGAATCCTACCCATATCGCGGTGGCGTTCGATACATACGCTCCAACAGTAAGGCATGTAGAGTTTGATGCTTATAAAGCCCATCGTGAGGAGACCCCGGAAGATATCGTTGCCTCCATCCCGTTGATCCGGCGGCTGATTGCCGCGATGAACATCCCTATTCTGGCGGTGGATGGGTATGAAGCGGATGATGTGATCGGAACCCTCGCAAAGCAGGCTGAATTGCAAGGGTTTACGACCTACATGATGACTTCCGACAAAGACTTCGGACAGCTGGTTTCGGAGCACACCCTGATTTACAAACCTGCCAAATTTGGTAACAAGGCTGAGGTTCTGGGAGTGAAAGAGGTTTGTGAGAAGTTTGGGATAGAACGGCCTGATCAGGTCAAAGATATCCTGGGACTCTGGGGGGATGCGTCTGACAATATCCCGGGGATCCCAGGCTTTGGAGAGGTCACAGCTAAAAAACTGATTGCCGAATACGGTTCGGTCGAAAACCTGCTTGCCCTGTCTGAAACCATTTCAAATGCCAGATGGAAGGAGAAGGTTGAAGAGTTTGGACAGCAGGCGCTGTTGTCAAAAGGGCTGGCTACCATCATCCTGGATGTACCGGTTCCATTTGAGGAGGATACCCTGAAGTTGGGTTCCCCGGATGTGGAAGCTCTTAAAGAGCTGTTCAACGAACTGGAGTTCAGGACCTTTGCACAGCGGTATTTTTCGTGGCTGTCAACACAGAGCCAACCAACCCCTAAATCCCCTGAAGGGGACTTACCCCCTCCCCTTCAGGGGAGGGACGGGGAGGGGTCTTCTGCCATCAAGGATCCGGCATTCAGGATCCAGCATCCGGCATCCGGCCTCTTCTCCGCCCAGGATTTCACCCCGTTCGCAAACATCGATACCACTCCTCATGATTACCGGCTGGCTGATTCAGCGGAAATGCAGCAGGAGCTGCTTTCGTTGCTGAAAAAGCTGAAATCATTCTGCTTTGATACCGAGACAACCGGTCTAGATCCCAACGACTCTGAACTGGTCGGTGTCTCTTTCTCCTGGCAACCACATAAGGCATGGTACCTTCCTGTGCCTGGAAATTATCATGAAGCAGAAAAGCTTCTTTCCGGTTTTAAACCGGTTTTTGAAGATCCCTTCATCTGCAAGACCGGGCAGAATCTCAAATTTGATATTGCCATCCTGAAATGGTATGATATCCAGGTACGCGGCCCGCTGTTTGATACCATGCTTGCCCATTACCTTCTTCAGCCCGACATGCGTCATAATATGAATTCTCTGGCTGAAAGTTACCTGAACTACTCCCCTGTTCCAATTGAATCCCTGATCGGGAAAAAGGGCAGCAACCAGTTGAGCATGCGCATGGTGGACCCGGTTACCGTTAAAGAATATGCAGCCGAAGATGCCGATATTACCTGGCAGCTGAGAGAAGTGTTTGAACCTATGCTCAATGAAACAGGCACCCGCAGGCTTTTTGATGAAATTGAGATCCCCCTGATCCCGGTCCTGGCTTCGATGGAAGCAGAAGGCGTCAACATTGACAGCGGCGCCCTGGAGAGTTATTCTCTCGAACTGGCCCTGGAGATTCAAAAGGTGGAGCAGGAGATTTATACAGATGCGGGGATGGAGTTCAATATTTCCTCTCCAAAACAGCTTGGAGAAGTGCTTTTCGACCGGCTTGTCATTGTGGAAAAACCGAAAAAAACAAAAACCAGGCAGTATTCCACGGGGGAAGACATACTCTCCAGGCTGGTCAACAAACATCCAATCATATCAAAAATTCTTGATTACCGTTCCCTGACAAAACTGAAGTCGACCTACGTCGATGTCCTGCCAAACCTGGTCAATCCCCGTGACGGCAGGATACACACCTCTTATAACCAGGCCGTTGCCGCAACAGGACGGTTGAGCTCCAACAATCCTAACCTCCAGAACATCCCGATCAGGACTGAGCGGGGAAGGGAGATCAGAAAAGCCTTCGTTCCCAGGAATGATCACTTCACGCTTTTGTCCGCAGATTATTCCCAGATTGAACTGCGGATAATCGCTCACCTCAGCAAGGATCACACCATGATCGAGGACTTCAGGGAGGGGAAAGACATTCATACCGCCACGGCAGCGAAAATATACGGTGTTGATCCCGATCGGGTATCCCGGGAGATGCGCGGGAAAGCAAAGGCCGTCAACTTCGGGATTGCCTATGGCATGTCGGCTTTCGGGCTGTCGGAGCGGTTGAATATCCCCCGTCAGGAAGCGGCGGATATCATAAGGCAGTATTTTACGGAATACCCCGGCATCCGGAGGTATATGGATGAAACAATTGAATTTGCAAGGGAAAACGGATATGTCGAAACCATGATGCACAGGCGGCGGTACCTCCGCGACATCAATTCGGGAAACGCCAATGTACGGGGATTCGCCGAGCGAAATGCCATCAATGCACCGATCCAGGGAACAGCCGCCGACATGATCAAGATAGCCATGATCAGCATTTTCAATGAATTCGCGAAACGAAAACTCAGGTCGCGGATGATCATGCAGGTACATGATGAGCTTGTTTTTGACACTTTCATTGAAGAGGCGGATACCGTCCGTGAAATACTTCTTGAAAAAATGCCGGCTGCCATCCCGCTGGATGTTCCGGTTTCAATAGAGATGAATACCGGCAGGAACTGGCTGGAAGCCCATTAGGAAAGTACGAAGTACGAGTAACGATGTACGAATTACTAGTTTTATTAATTTCGCCATTTCACCATTTCACCATTTCACCAGATGAATTACTCCCACGACAGCCGTACCGTTCTTACCCTCGATGCCGGAGGAACCAATTTTGTTTTTTCTGCAATACGTGCGAATGAGGAAATAGTCACCCCCGTTTCCATCAGTGCGGCAGGGGATCATCTTGAGTCCATCCTGAAAAATATCATCCGGGGCTTTGAAGAAGTAAGATCCATGCTTTCTGAAAAACCGGTTGCAATCAGCTTTGCATTCCCGGGTCCGGCAGATTATAGGAATGGCATCATCGGCGATTTGCAGAACCTCCCCCTTTTCAAGGGAGGGATTGCTTTGGGGCCAATGCTTCAGGAACATTTTCGAATTCCTGTTTACATCAACAACGACGGAGACCTTTTTACTTATGGGGAAGCTTTAGCCGGACTTCTTCCTGAAGTCAATAAAAAACTGGAAGAGGCAGGAAATCCCAAACGATATGGCAATCTCTTCGGAGTGACATTCGGAACCGGTTTTGGAGGAGGGATCGTATCGCACGGAAGGCTTTTCACCGGTGACAATTCCGCGGCCGGTGAGATCAACCGGTTAAGAAACCGGATTTTTAAAAACTTTGACGCAGAAGAAAGCGTGAGTATCAGGGGGATCCAGAGGGAGTATGCCAACTATGCCGGGATCAATGTCCGCAGTTGTCCTGACCCGAAAGAAATCTTCGAGATCGGTATGGGAATGAAAAAAGGGAATCGCGACGCAGCTATTTCTGCTTATCAAAACTTTGGTTCAGCCGCCGGGGATGCCCTGGCAAATGCTGTCACGCTCATTGACGGGCTTGTTGTGATCGGCGGAGGTGTAGCCGGCGCTTATCCGTTATTCATGCCAGCTCTTGTAGAAGAGATGAACCTGCCATTCAATACTGTGGGCGGTGAACCACTGGACAGAATGGAGGTGATAGCGTACAACTTACTGGATCCGGGAGAGGAAAAGCACTTCTTTGCATCTGATCAGATTGAGGTTCCGGTTCCATTTACCGGAAAGGTTGTTTCTTACAGTCCCGTTAAGAAGACAGGAGTTGGAATATCCTCCCTTGGAACTTCCTTGGCCATCTCTCTCGGTGCGTATGCTTTTGCTCTCTATTCAATTGATATGTAAAAAATTATCAGAGATATGAAACCAGTTGATTTTTTACATATTTTTGTCGTTTAATCCTCTTTTGAGAAACCAAAACCCAAGCAAAATGAAAAAAATTGTACTCTCTTTTTCTTTCCTTATTGCTGTAACAGCAATTATAGCACAGCAGGTACCCCGCGAAATGGTCGCCCTGGAGATCGGAACAGGAACCTGGTGTACCTACTGTCCCGGTGCCGCCATGGGCGCTGACGACCTTCTGGAAAATGGAAAATTTGTTGCCGTGGTCGAGAACCACAACGGTGATCCATTTGCAAATACTTACTCAAATGCCCGTAATTCATTTTACGGCATCACCGGGTACCCGACAGCCTTCTTTGATGGGGTATTGTCAGTGGTTGGTGGAAGTCACACCAACAGCATGTACGGATCCTACCTGCCGAAGTACAACCAGCGGATTGCGCTTCCATCAAACATTGCCATGACGATGGAGGTTTCAAATACCGGTCTGGATTATAGCGTTAATATCACTATGCAAAAAGTCGGAACACTTCCTGCAGGTACCTTCAAACTCCGTTTTCACGTTACCGTATCACACATCCAGTATGCCTGGCAGGGACAAACCCACCTGAATTTCGTGAATGTTTTAATGGTTCCAGGAGCTGCCGGAACCACGGTTGATTTTTCAAGCGGGGACATCCAGACGGTTACACTCAATTTCAGTATGGATCCGACATGGACCCTGGAAGACTGTGAGTTTATCACGTTTCTGCAAAACGATTCGGGAAAAGAGATCCTACAGACGATCAAACGCGCTGTGGTTGACCTGAGTGCTGACTTCAACGCCTCCAGCACACATGTCGACAAAAACACCCAGGTGACTTTTACCAATGCCACTACCGGCGGATACATCGGCGTTCCGGAAACGTATGAATGGTCTTTCCCGGGAGCCAATCCTGCCACCTCAACAGATAAAAACCCAACCGTTTTCTACAAGGATTGCGGAGAACATGATGTTACGTTGATTGTTAACCGCGGTGGTCAGTATGATACGATTGTGAAAACAAACCATATCATGGTTGGCCCGATGGCCCAGGTCACTTCAGCCCCCGGCGACACTACCTGCTGGTATCAGCCAATCACACTGGATGCAACGGATCCTATCGCTGCAACGTATCTCTGGGAGCCAGGCGGAGCCACCACCCCTTCAATCATCGTAAACTCCGGCCAGGTCGGACTGGGAGAACACACATTCTCAGTCACGTTGACTTCAGCTGAAGGATGTGAGAATGTAGCAACCCATACCATCTTTTTCGATGCTTGTGTCGGGATAGATGAACAACCCGGAAAGATAAGCGCCTCCGTTTATCCCAATCCGAGCAACGGCAGCTTCATCCTTGAACTGAGTGCCCCGATGAAATCAATCATCGACATCCAGATCGTAAATACACTAGGTTCAATTGTTTACAATGAAACCGGGATCCTGGTCAACGGGAAAATCCAAAAGAATTTCAATGTTGACCTTTCTGACGGAATTTATTTCCTTGTAACCCGTTCCGGTTCTGAAAAAACGGTCCAGAAACTCTTTATTACGCGCTAGCTCAAACGAGCAACTTATTCAATAAGAGGATGTCCGGAACCGGACATCCTCTTATTTTTATTATCATACTGACTTGATTAATTTGTTTTTGACGTATATTTGTCCTGACAAAAAGAGAAACCAAAAACCAAAAACCGAACCCTATGAAAAAATTTTTACTGTTAACCGTATTTATCACCAGCTTTACGGCAGTGATGTCGCAAGGTGTTCAGCGTGAAATGGTGCTCCTTGAAAAAGGAAGCGGAACCTGGTGCGTATTTTGTCCGGGCGCTGCTCTGGCCTGTGAAGATCTTCTTGAAGCAGGAGCCCCTGTGGCTGTCGTCTCAAACCAGAACGGGGATGCCTATGCCAACCAGTACTCCAATGCCAGGAATTCCATGTATCAGATCACCGGCTATCCTACCGCTGTTTTTGACGGAAAGGAGAAATATGTCGGAGGAAGTGCAACTGGCTCTGTAGCAGCAGCTTATCTCCCCTATGTATTGTCCCACATGGTGGAAACCTGTCCTGTTGAGATTGAGATGGAATACGAAGGCAACGGCCTGGATTACACAGCCACCATCACAATAACCAAACTCGACAACATTGCTGCATCTGACATGCGCCTGATCTTCTTCGTTACGGAATCCCATATTCCTCAAATCTGGTTTATCATGACCGAACTGAACCATGTTAACCGTTTGATGGTTCCTGACCAGAACGGGACTATTGTCAGTTTTGCCAGCGGGGATACCCAGACTGTGGAACTGAATTTTTCCCTGAATCCCTCCTGGGTTATTGAAAATTGTGAATTCATTGTCGGACTTCAGAACGCTGATGCCGGCCAGCCGGGCGGCACATGGGTGAAAAATGTCATGAACAGCATGAAACGCGGCGCTATTGACCTGACGGCCGATTTTGAAGCCGATGTCACAAATATTGACGTCGGAGATCCCGTAAACTTTACCAGTGAAGAGAGTGGAGGCTATATCGGCGGAGTTCCGGTAACCTACCACTGGGAGTTCCCGGGCGCCACCCCGGATACTTCGAATGAACAGAATCCAACGGTAACCTACACTGAATCAGGAACACATGATGTCACCCTTACGGTCAACAAAGGAGGCCAGATCCTGGATGTCCTGAAACCAGGCTACATCATTGTTGCTCCCGGTGTTGGAATACCTGATCCTTCAGCAGTTTCAGCGGTAAATTGCTACCCCAACCCAAGCAAAGGAGCCTTCAAGGTGGAAATTTACATGAACGAACCAGCCACGGTTGACCTTGAAGTGATCAATTCGATGAATTCAGTGGTATATGCTGAAAAGGGCATTTCCGTGAACAAACAGGTTGTACGGAACCTGGAGCTGGATCTTGCAAGCGGAGTGTATTTTCTTGTTGTCCGAGATGGCGTAAGGAAACAGGTAAGAAAACTGGTGATCCTGTAACCGAGGAAAACCAGAGAGAATCCCGGAGGCTGTCAATCTATCAAGACAGCCTCTGTTTTTAATAAAAAGAGAAAAACCACAGGCAACCAGATGCATCATCCGGTAGTCTTACTAATAAAACTCACTATGAAAAAAGCTTTCCTGTTTCTTATCCTGCTTTCGTGCACATCTGTTTTGCATGCTCAGACAATTGAGAAGGTCTATTTCTTTGAAAACCCCACAATAATTCAACACGGGATTTTTCAAACTGTAAATTTTCAAAACACCCAGCTGAGCGGCTTACCCGGGGAACCTATGCTCCCCTATCAAACGGTTTCTCTGATCCTTCCTCCTGGCACAGTGGCTGTTTCCATTGAAGTAAGCCAGGAGATGGAACAGGAGATCCAGGGCAGTTATTCCTTGTTTCCACAACAGCATGTGCGGCCTCTTTCTGAAAGTGGTCCAGGCAAGTTTATCCAAAACGCGGAAGTATACAGGCAACAAGCCAGCTATCCTTCCTCTCCGCTGGGCCACCTTACTACACAGTTCCTGAATGGGTATGGGATGGCGCTTACCACCTTCACCCCGGTTAAATACAATCCCGCTTCCGGGCAACTCTCCTGGTTCAAAAAAGTGACACTCAGGATCACCACCGCCACCGATCCTACTGCCCAGAAAGCCCTGGAGAATTACTCCCCTTCCGTCACCACGACGAAAGAGCTGGCATCTGTGGCACAAAATCAGGAGATGATAAAAAAATACCCCGCAAGATCCCCTTTAAAGAGCAGCTACCAGATCCTGATCATTACGCCTGAAGCTTTCAGCAATTCATTCCAATCCCTTATAAACCTGTATCAGTCAAAGGGGATGAACTGCCAGGTAGTCACTACCCAATCCATCGGTAGCACTATGCCGGGGCAGGATCTCCAGGAACAGATACGGAACTTCATCATCCAGGAGTACCAGTCCAACGGAGTGGAATACATCCTTCTGGGTGGCGACGCTGAACTTATCCCCTACCGTGGATTCTATTGTTTTGTGCAGTCTTCGAGCGTTTACGAAGATTACAACATCCCATCTGACCTGTATTACTCAGCCCTTGATGGAAGCTGGGACAGCAATGGAAATCAGATCTGGGGGGAACCAGGTGAAGATGACCTGCTGCCTGATGTTGCCGTCACCAGGCTTCCTTTCAGCACGGAACCCGAGCTTCAAAACATGATCCATAAAAGTGTTTCCTATCAGAGTGATCCCGTTGCCGGGGACCTGCAGCAGCCTTTCCTGGCAGCCGAACACCTTTACCTCGATCCGATGACCTTTGGCAGCGATTACCTGGAACTGCTGATTGATGAACAAACGGCTAATGGGTATTATACACATGGAATTCCCTCCGCTGAAAACACGATCACCAAACTTTATGATACACTTATCAGCGCCCCTGGAAATATCTATAATTGGAATGTTCAAACGTTCCTGAATGAGATCAACATGGGGAAATCATTCATTCATCATGTCGGCCATGCCAACGTAACGTATGTGGCCCGTCTCAATATCTGGGACATCACCAACCAGAACTTTTCACAGGTCAACGGTGTGGATCATAATTACACACTGATGTATTCCCATGGGTGTTTATGCGGAGCTTTCGACGAAAATGACTGTATCGGTGAAAAAATGGTGACCATTGAAAATTTCCTTGCCGGAGGGGTATTTAACTCCCGCTACGGCTGGTTCAATGAAGGGCAAACCGAAGGACCTTCGGCACATCTCCACAGAGAATTTGTAAGTGCACTCTACAATGATACGATTGCCTATAAGCGTATAGGGCAAACCCATATGATGTCCAAGATCAAGACGGCTCCCTGGGTGACGGCACCCGGACAATGGGAACCCGGTGCATTACGCTGGTGTTTTTATTGCTGCAATGTTTTCGGAGATCCGGCCATGGAGATCTGGACGGATGACCCGACGGTAGGAGTACCGGTTGCAAACAGTGTAACCTCCCTACGCCTGTATCCAAATCCTGCAACAACCCAAACAACACTGATGGTGGACGGGCCAGTTCCAGCAAATGCACTGATTGTCCTGACAAACATGCTGGGGCAGGAGATTCTCAGATCCAAAATGGTCACCGGAGATGGAGAATTATCCTGTTGCAGGCTTGACCTGAGCGGAGTAGAGCCGGGGATCTACCTGGTTGGTGTTGAAACATCTGCCGGAATAAAGAGCATGAAACTTATTGTATACAACTAAATCAGAATGATCAAACAACTGACGATATTTCTCTCCCTGATATTTACTGCCTTTTCCGGAATTCAAGCTCAACAGTACAGCTATACTGACTCATGGGGCCACGCCGGCTTTAACCATGTTTCTTCGACACCCTCCTCCGTCGAGGTGGTATATTCCGTTCCTGTCTTTGCCCTCGAACAGGAGACTGTCAACGGTGAGTTGATGCAGAACATCATGCTCCCGGGGAATTTTCTGTTTAACAACCCCGGAGCCCCAAACCTGCCGGGTGGCGGACGGTTTATCGCTATCCCGCAGGGTTCTGTCCCTCATGTTAAGATCATCAACCAGCGAACCGAGGTGATCCACGATGTTGACATGATGCCTGCACCTGTTATCCCGGCAGACAATGATGACAACCCGATTCTCTTTGCCAAAGACATGGCCATCTATGGAAACAATACACTCTACCCTGCATCTCCCGTTACCATCTCAGAAGTGGTCCGTATCCGTGGAACAGATGCAGTGATACTTGGCGTGACCCCTTTCCAGTATAACCCGGTTACCAGGGATCTGATCGTTTACAGGGATCTGAAAATCACCGTAGATTGTGACGGTGGCAATGGCACCTATGGTAACGACAGAATGCGAAGCCCCTATTGGGACGGGCTGATGTCTGATGTCCTGATGAATTACCAGGTCCTCCCTGAAATTGACTATGCAGGGAGGCTGAATAAAAAGCTGCAGGATAATCCCGAAGATGAGGAATGTGAATATATCATCATTACACCTACCGGAGCCGACTTTGTCCGTTGGGCTGATTCAATCGCCCGCTTCAGAAATGAACAGGGAATCCTGACAAAAGTATTCACCGTGGATGAGGTTGGCAGTAACACCACCACCGCCATTGAAAGTTTCATCAACAATGCCTACAACTCCTGGAGCACCCCTCCTGCAGCGTGCCTTCTCCTGGGCGATTATGGGATCAGCGGGGATTCCGGTATCATAGCACCCATTTACAATAATTATTGCGCCTCGGATAACATCTATGCGGATGTTGACGATGATATGATGCCGGATGTGATCTTTGGACGGATGACTGCCAACAACAATGAACAACTGACAACTTTCATCACCAAATTACTTGATTATGAGAGAAGTCCCGAGACTGATACAGCCTATTACAACCACCCGATAACTGCCCTGGGATGGCAGACCGAACGATGGTTCCAGATCTGTTCTGAGGTTGTCGGAGGGTATTTCAGGCATGTAAAAGGCCGACAGCCAAACCGGATCAACGCTATCTACCAGGGAACTCCCGGGACTCTCTGGTCCACAGCCCCAAATACCAGCGTTGTGGTAAATTATTTCGGGCCTAACGGATTGGGTTATATCCCGGCCACTCCGCTGGACCTGGGCGGTTTCTCCGGCGGAACCGCCACCATGATCACCAACGCTCTCAATGCCGGTGCATTTATGATCCAGCATCGAGATCACGGAAATGTCACACTCTGGGGCGAACCCTCTTATAAGAACAACAATATCGGTCAACTGAACAATATCAAGCTCACTCATGTTTTTTCGATCAATTGCCTGACAGGGAAATACAATGATGAAGCCGAGTGTTTCGGCGAAAAATTCCAGCGTCATACATGGAATGGATTTAATTCAGGTGCGTTGAGTTTCACCGGACCGTCAGAGACCTCCTACTCGTTTGTCAACGATACCTATACCTGGGGAATGATGGATAACATGTGGCCCGACTTCATGCCCGACAAAGAATCTGAGGTGGCTCTCCGGGGGATCATGCCCGCATTTGGAAATGCCGGCGGGAAGTACTTCCTGAAACAGTCAGGCTGGCCATATAACACAGGTAATAAGGCTGTCACATATTATCTTTTCCATCATTTCGGGGATGCATTCGCCTGTCTTTACGATACTGTGCCAGGCAGCCTGGATGTGGTTCACGACACGTCGATTCCCTACGGTGATACAACAGTAACGGTCACTGCCACTGACAGCAGCTTCATAGCGATCTCACACGACGGAGAACTTCTGGCTACTGCCTGGGGGGAAGGATCAACACCAATTGTGATGACTGTACCTCAATTTCCTTTGGGTGCTGTATTAAAAATCGTTGTCACGAAAAGAAACTATTTCCGGTACAGCGGGGAGATCCATGTCGTGTGTTCAGATCAGCTGATGGCTTATTTCAATGCCGACAAAACCAGTTTCTGCCTGGGGGAAGGTGTCAACTTCACCGACTTATCATGCAATGATCCTTCATCCTGGGAATGGACATTCGAAGGAGGAAGCCCGGGAACCTCCTACCAACAGGATCCTACGGGGATCATCTATAGTACAACCGGTGATTTTTCTGTCAGTTTGACCGTGACGAAAAACGGGGAGACCTCTTCATTGACCAGGACGGATTACATCCATGTTTTTTTTGCACCAACAGCAAACTTCGAAGACAATGCAGATTGTGAGGATGCACCGGTAATTTTCAATGATCTTTCGGATCCAAACGGGGGAACAGTTACCAGGAGGTTGTGGGATTTTGGAGACCCGCTTTCCGGGATCAACAATTCCTCCATGCTGCAGAACCCTTCTCACACGTATACCGAACCAGGAACTTACATTGTTTCGCTGAGCATCACAAACAACGGAGCCTGCACTGATACATATAATAAAGAGCTCATCTTGGGTCCTAAACCAGGACAGGCAGGCATCCCACTAGGGGAATCTACAATATGCCAGGCTTCAACGGGGAATATCTTTTCCGTAAGCCCCATCCCTCTTGCCACTTCTTATGAGTGGATCATTGATTCCCCGGATGCCGGAACCATCAACGGAACGGGGAACACCATCTCGCTGGATGCGGCCGAATATTTTACCGGTACAGCTTTCCTTTATGTGAGAGGTGTTAACGACTGTGGGGGAGGGAACATATCTGAACCCTTTACATTGAATATTATTCCAGCTCCGGAGGCTCCTGATGAAACACCTTCGGGACCCGATATGGTTGACCTCAGGAATGGATTGAATTCAACCTTCACGGCGCCTGAAGTGCCGGGAGCAACCGGTTACGCCTGGAAAATTGATCCGGAATCAGCCGGAAGTCTCAATGCAGACGGACTGCAACTGGAAGTGACATGGGCTCCTGATTTCAGGGGTGATGCCAGCATCTCCTATGCCGTTGTTTCCGAAAGTTGCACAGGCCATTACTCCCAGCCGATCGTGGTCAAAGTAAAAAACACCCTGGGGATCAACGAGTTCAACGCTTACAATGTGGCAGTTTTTCCCAATCCCAATACAGGCAAATTCAGCCTGACAATAAACTCCGGCAAGCAAAGCGAAGTAAAGATCAAGGTTTTTGATATCCTGGGAACACTTGTTTTTTCTGAAGAGGACGTCATGGTCTTCGGTAAAATGACCAAATCCATCGATTTTTCTTCCCTTCCAAAAGGAATCTACCACCTGAAGGTGGAAGGTGACAGCGGAACATCGATTGTTCGCATTGTTATTGACCGGTAGAAGACAAAAAAGCAAACAACTCTCTTATGAAAAAAAAATCACGTTATCTGATATTCATCTTCTGCATCTCTCTTGCGCTTCCCATCTATTCTCAGAACCTGCCCCATTTCCCAAAGATTACGCCAGCCGGGAAAGGAAAGGTAAACACACGTGTCGACAACATCGGCTATTGGAAACAGATGGCCCGGTTGGGTTATGTGGAGGTGAATTCCTGGCGCCCCATTCCGCCTGCCATCAGGGGTTCTTCTATTATTGAAGTTGAGGGGATCATGGTCCAGGATTCCCCGGATGTAGCTGTCATATCCAGCGGAGGAACAACGCAAAGTGAAAATTCGCTGTTCATTGATCCGGAGGACGAAAACATTCTGTTGAATTCCAACAACTCAAGTGACTGGAATGGCTCCTATGCCACCAACCTCTACGGCGCTGACCGTTTTTGGTCATATGATGCGGCTTCAACCTGGGGAGGCTCTTTCTATGCCGTGGGACAGGTAAACAACGGGGACCCTTCGACTGCCATTGGCCGTAATGGCTGGTGGTACATTGGCAAGATCAACAATGGCCGGGGGCAGTCGGTCGCCTATTCAACCAACCAGGGCCAAAACTGGACCGATGTTACTGTTGCCCAGGTTGTTGGAGGTTTCGGGGATATCCTGGACAAGAATCATCTCTGGATAGACAATTCAGAAGAGAGTTCCTACGAAGGATATCTCTATGCAGGATGGTCCTGTTATGTTGACGGGTCGCCCAACCAGAATGAAATAGAGATCGTTCGTTCCACCGATCAGGGGATCACCTGGTCCCTGCCAACAGGGATCAGCCATCACTGCAATGCCGGAGCCCATAACCAGGGAGTGAATATCCAGACCGGTCCGAACGGAGAAGTTTACGCTGCCTGGATCATTTATGATACCTGGCCTTCGGATGAAACTGCCATCGGTTTTGCAAAATCTTTGGATGGAGGCGAAACCTGGATTCCGGGGAACCGCATCCTCACCGACATCAAAGGGATCCGGACCAGCGGTACGAGCAAAAACATGCGTGTTGCCTCCTTCCCTGTGATGACAGTTGATCTGAGCAACGGGCCCAACCACGGCAACCTTTACATTGTTTGGGCCAACATCGGGATTCCAGGCATCAACACAGGAACCGATATTGATATTTATCTCAGCCGTTCTACCAACCTGGGAGATACATGGTCGACACCAGTCCGTGTGAACCAGGACCCATCGGGGCTCGGGAAAGAGCATTTTCTGCCCTGGATCACATGTGATCCTATGAACGGGAATATTTGCGTGATTTACTATGACGACCGGAATGTTGACAGCACGATGGTCGAAACCTGGGTCTCATATTCCTATGACGCAGGAAATACCTTCACTGATTTTAAAGTCTCGGATGTCTCTTTTACCCCCATGCCGATCCCAGGCGCTGCAATCGACTATTTTGGTGACTACATCGGGATCAAGGCCCAGAATATGAAGGTTTATCCGATCTGGACCGACAACCGTGCAGGCAATGCATTGAGTTATATCTCCGCTTTCGACCTGGGGCCTCCTCCCGGTCAGCCCTATGTCTCATATTACTCACATGAATTAAATCCCATCCCGGGAGACCTGACGCAACAGATGAACTTCGGCGATTCGCTCTATCTGAGCCTTGGATTGAAGAATATCGGCGACCAACCCGCCGAAGACCTGACAGCCGTTATATCCGTCAACTCCCCCTGTATCATCCTGGCCGACTCCATCGAATCCTATGGGACCATGCTGCCGGAGGAGATTAAGGTCATCCCGGATGGATATGCATTCAAGGTTTCCGACACCATCCCTGACGGATTAAGAGTAAGGTTTTCTGTGACGGTAACAAGTCCTGACACTTCCTGGCAAAGCCATTTCTCCCTCGAAGCACACGCTCCGTCACTGAAGATCTCCAACCTCATCATTGATGATGAAAACGGAGGCAATAACAACGGGAAGCTGGATCCGGGCGAAACAGCCGACATCAGGATCATCACTGCCAACCAGGGAGACTTTCCCTGTTTTAACACCTATGGACTGCTCAGCTGTGAATCCCCGTACGTCACTATTCTTAATGACAGTTCTTATCTCGATACGATCGTTTTTCTCGATCCAAAAACAGCTGTCTTTTCCATTTCCATTGACGATGAAGCCCCTGTCAGTACAGGTATTTTCTTTGACTACAAAGCTGTTTCCGGGCTTTATCATGCCGAAAGATCTTTTCTGGAAACGGTCGGTATCATCGTGGAAGACTGGGAGACCAACTCATTCATCAAATTCCCCTGGCAACAATTCGGGAACAAACCCTGGACAATTACTCCGATCAATCCGTTCGAAGGGAGCTATACCGCCACCACACTTCCGATGGAGGATTACACCTCTTCCAGCCTTCAGCTAATTTATACTTCAGGCCAGGATGACAGTATATCATTTTACCGCAGGGTTTCTTCAGAACCAGATTACGATTTTTTCCAGTTCTCTGTTGATGGTATTCTTCAGGGCAGCTGGTCGGGTGATGTCTCATGGGGCCGTGTCTCATTTCCTGTTCCTGCCGGTACCCATACCTATAGATGGACATATGTTAAGGATATCTGGCTGGCTGTAGGGCTTGATAAAGTCTGGCTTGATTTCATTGCGCTTCCCCCTCCAATCCTGCCAGAGGTAGATGCAGGACCCGACGGATCCGTCTGTGCCGGGTTGCCCTACCAACTTAACGGAACCGCTTCGGGACAGGACAGCCTGAAATGGATCTCACGCGGAGACGGCAGCTTTAGCAATGACACCATTCTGAATCCTCTGTACTATCCGGGACCAGAGGATATTGTTGCCGGTGAAGTCAAGCTGATGCTTCGCGGATATGTAAAATTTGCAAGCGCTATCAACAGCACGATCCTGACGATTCATGAGATCCCGAAACCCTCCATCACCGTCGATCCGAAAGACACCCTGTGTTCCTGGCAATCAGGTACACTGGCTGTTGAGCCAATCCCGGGTGCTTCCTATCTCTGGACACCGGGAGATCTTACAACTCCTTCAGTACTGGTTGATACCACCGTGACAGGTGGGATCGGGACCACCCGTTTCAGGGTTGCAGTGACCATCTCAGGATGTTCCGGGCTGGATTCAACAGACATCACCTTCAGGGATTGCACTGCTATTGACGATCCATCCAGCCGGTTCACGTATTCTGTTTCCCCCAATCCATCTGATGGTGAATTCGACCTCAGGATCCATTCACCCGGTTCAGAGATCCTCACCTGGCGTATCCGGTCCTCAGGAGGCCAGATCTTTCTGGAGGAAAAAGACATCGCAGTAAACGGGGCCTATTTCCGGCATCTGGATGTCCTGCATCTGGCATCCGGGATCTATTTCCTGGAGATACAACGTGAGAGCGGGAAATTAACGGAGAAGATCATCGTTTACTAATGCCATGAATGACAAGAATTTTTGCGCATTCGTAATTCCTGTTCATTCTTGTTCATTGGGAATCAAGCTTGTTCACTTATAGGAAGAACAGAGCAACGCCTGCAACAGCGATCAGTGCACCAACGATCTCTTTGAGAGTTACTTTCTCTTTCAGGAAAATAACCGAAGGGGCAATGATCAGAACCGGAACGATGGACATCAGGGTAGCGGCGACTCCGGCGGAGGCGTACTTCACGGCAATGAGGGAGAACGAAACCCCGAGAAAAGGGCCAAAAAATGCTCCCAGCGACATCTGGAGCATCGGCTTCCGGAAGGTAAGCGCCAGAAAAACATCGCGCCAGCGGCGAAGGAATGTGAAAATCATGACAAATCCGAAGATCCCTGCAAGGATCCGGATCTGGGAGGCTGCAAAAGCATCATACTCCTTCATGCCGAATTTGCTGAGGACCAGGCCTGCTCCCTGTCCCAAAGCTCCACCCAGCGCAAGCAGCACCCCCACCATCGGGAATCCGATTTTTACCCTGTTAAACATTCCTTTATGGCTGGAGCGGTCGGCTTTTTTAAAAACAACCAGTGTGATCCCGGCCATTGTTACTATCATGCCAAGCCAGTTTTGCGGTGTGAGGGTTTCGTCGAGGATGATCCAACTGATCAGTGCAGTGATGGGAGGAGCCAGTGACATGATCAGCATGGAGATCCGGGCACCGATCAGTACAAATGCCTGGAAGAGGCACAGGTCGCCGATCACAAAGCCTATCAGCCCGGAAATAAACAGAAAGAACCAGGTTTCTGTCGTTGCATCTACCGGGAAAAGATATCCCCTGTAAAAGAGTGTGAAAACACTTAAAAAGAAAAATCCGAAGAGAAGCCGGAGCAGGTTCAGGACCAGTGATCCTATTTTCCTTCCGGAAGCTTCAAATGCCAGGGCAGTGACAGTCCAGAAGAGTGCCGTAATCAGAGCGGCTATTTCACCCCAGTGTGAATTCAGTGTTGTCAATTATTTGGTTGTGAGTTACTTCAGCCAGTCTTGCGGGTTCATGATCGTTTTAGCATGCCAGACCTGAAAATTCAATTCCGACATTCCCTCATTTGCATCGTAATGAACCCTCCCGATAACCTGTCCTGTTACCACTGACTGGCCATTGGTCACCATCACTTCATCGAGATTGGAATAGACAGTAAGATAATCCCCATGACGTACCATCACCACTTTGTTCAGGTTTGGTATGGAGAGGACTTTGCTCACAATCCCGTTGAACACTGCTTTGACAGGAGCATTCTGGCTGACCATGATGTCGATGCCGTTGTTATTGACCTTCACATATTTCAGAACCGGATGCTGATGTTCCCCAAACGTTGAGGTGACTACTCCCTGGTCCGTTGGCCATGGAAGTCGCCCTTTGTTTGCTTCAAAGTTCGATGACAGCCTCATTTCGGCAGCCCGGGCTCCGGGATCACGGGTTTTATCTGCAGCCCGGGCCTTTGCCTCTTCGGCGAGGATACGTTCTATCTCCATCTGCAGGTTTTTTAGTGCTTTCTGATTTGTTTGCAGGGACTTTAAAAGTTGCTTTTCCTTTTTGGACAGGTCCTGAATGGTTCTGTCCTTTTCCTGCTTTTCCCTGTCGAGTTTTGTTTTTTCCGTGGATTCCGACTCAACCAGTTTAAGCTTTTCTGCCCTGGTCAGTTCAAAAGCATGCATCTGTTTGCCTAATTCCATCTGCGTTTCACGGATCCGGTCTGCCTGTTTCCTCCGATAAGCGGTATATTGCTGATAATATTTAAGTCGTAGGTAAGCCTGGTTAAAATCATTGGCCGAGAAGATAAACATTAACCTGTTCTGGCCCTTTGTGATTTTATAGGCATAATAGATCATCTTTGCGTACTCTTCTTTCAACTCCTTCAGTTCCCCTGTCCTTTTATCGATCAGGGCCTGATCTTCCCGGATCTTCTTATTGACCTCTTCAATCTCCCCGCTGATCGTATATATCAGAGATTCCCGCTTTTTTATCCGGCTGTTCAGAAGTTGAAGGTCCCGCCATGATGTCTCTTTGTTCTTTTTTGTCTGATCAAGTAATTTTGAGGTGTACTCAATCTCATTTTCCAGTTTCTGGCGGTTCCGGTTCAATTCATCTTTTGTCTGTTGTCCTGATGTCTTTATCCCTGGGATCAGTATAAAAGAGACAATGGAAACAAGCAGCCAGATTCGGATCAGATATGTAACCATCAGATGCTTCATGGCCTGACGCGGGTAAATTTTAACGGGATACTGAAAGGAAACTTCATTGGTTCGTCGATGGATATCCTGGAAAAGGTGACATCCACAAGGATGCGGTTTTCTGCTGTAACCAGGTAAATCATATCGCGAGGAAAAAGTTGGTTACCAATGGTCTCAAATGACGAGTACGTTGCATCCAGCTTGATATTGTCTTTCCTGATCTCTTTGACATCGGCACGGGTGATCTTAAACGTTACCGGATCAAGCCAGATATTCTGTACAAAGACATTCTTTTCCTCTTCCAGTTTCCGGATGTATTTTTTCATTTTCTGCCGGGATGAGGCCGACAGCTTATATTCATCCTTGTCGATGGTGGCCTTGAATTTTCCTTCTTCATAAAAGGAGATATCATTTCCAATCAGAAAAGACTGAAGGATATCATATTCTATGCTGGTATTCAGGAATTTATTCAGGTCGTACCAATCTCCCAGCAGGTAGGTGTCATTCAACCTATTGATGTATTTTACAGAGTCCTGGGAGATCATGATTCGCATTCCTTCCAGCCCCATCACCGAAAGAGAGAGCCAGATGAGCGTATCTTTCTGGATACGGATCTGCCCGGAGAAACTGCTTTTCTGAGATCCGTTTTTGTAGTCGGCAGAGAATTTCGCACTCAGGGTGTTGAATTTCAATTCCCTCTCCTTCAGTTTACTGAAAAGGTAATCGGCTCCTTCACTTTTAATGGGCTTTTTAATAATACTGCGCGGGGTATTGCAGGACGAGAACAGAAGAGCTCCTGCAAGACCTATGAGCAATAAGCCGGAGATAAGCGTCTTGTGCAGTTTCATCATTCAATCCATTTCTTCCCGGAAACCTTTTCAGGAAGTTTGTCTGAACCGTTCCCTTTTTCCAGGGCCTTTTTCCAGGAATCAAGTGCTTCCTCCTCCCTGCCCAGCTTAAACAACACATCACCATAGTGCTCAAGTACTTCTCCTGTAATATTTTCCCTGTCAGCAAGGGATTTCCCAATCCATCCGAGGGACTCTTCATACCGGCCCAGTTTGAACAGGATCCACCCATATGTATCCTGAAAGGAAGAGTTAACAGAATCCATTGCCAGCGACTGCTTCGACATTTCTTCTGCCTTCTCCAGGTTCTTGCCACGGATCGAGAGATAGTAACTGTAATTGTTCAGGACATACGGATTGTTTGGTTTGATCTGCAGCGACTTTTCATAGGCTTTGTCGGAGTCATCGGGTCTTTCAAGTGCATGATATACATCTCCCAGGTACATATAAAACTGGGAAAGGATTTCGTTGTTGCTCACCACCAGCCTGACTCCCCTGTTGAGCAGCTTTTCTGTTTCTGAATAGTTTTTAAGCTGAAGTTCGCCAAGGGCTGTAAACAGGTAAAGTACCGGTTGCTCCGGGTACAACTCGAGGGCGCGTCTTCCGTAAGTGACCAGGTGCTCGTAATTGTTCATCAGCAGATCCATCCTGAGCAGTTCTTCCCAGACAACGTATTTGCTGCTGTCGAGGGCAATGACTCGGAGAAAAGCATCACGTGCCGGTTCGAACTGCTGATCCTGGGCCAGGAGATCCCCATAAATCGAGAATACTTTCGGATCGTTGGGGTGGATTTGAATCAGTAACTCAGCCAGCTCGAAAGCCTGTCCTTTCAGGTCTGAAACGATCTCATTGATCGTATAGAAAGAGAGCAGGATATTGATCTTCGTATCTACATCCAAATTAGGATTGCCGAATCCAAGCTTCAACTCTTCAAAAACTTTCTCTTTGTTTCCCGTCTTCCGGTAATAATCGGCCAGGGTCATGTGGATGTACGCATTGTCGGGATCCAGTACCAGTATCTTGTTGTACAGTTCAAGTGCTTTTTCCTTTTTATCCCGCGACATGTAGTATTCGGCCAGAATGCTGTAATAGCGGCTATCGTCAGGGTGGGATTCAATCAGTTTTTTCAGTTCTGTTTCTGCGTTCTGGTACTCTTTCTGATGGAGGAAGATCTTATGCTTTTGCATGGAGATCTCTTCGGTGATGCCGATCCGTTTTTCAATCTTATCATAAATTTTTATCGCCAGGTCGTATTTCCCCAGCCCCAGGTAAAGTGCAGCCAACTGGTAATAATAATCCAGGTTTTCGGGGTTGGTGGATACGATCGATTCATAGATCCTGACCGCCTGGTCATAATCCTGGGTAAGCTGACAGGTTTCCGCAAGAAAAAGCTGATACCAGATATTTGTCTGATCCAGTTCATAGGCCTTTTCAGCAAAAACTTTAGCTTCAGGATATTGCTTCTGACCGGCCATGATTTTGGCTAACTCATAACAGGCTACAGGGTCTTTGGGGTACTTGTCTATATATTTGCGAAGCAAGGATTCAGCGTTTTTGATGTTCCCGGCCATGAGCATTTTTTTAGCATCAATCAAGGCGGACGCATTGCTGGCAGGCTCTTCCTTCCGGTACCCGTCCTGACCCTCCTCCCCCTGCTGGGCAAACACCGGGAAGTCCGCAATTGCTCCAAGAAGCAACACCATCAAGCAAATGAACTTTATCTCACACTGTTTCATCATCCTTTCATTCCTGCATTCCTGCATTCCTGCATAAATTTTACTTCGACCCGGTATGTCCGAATCCACCCGCTCCCGAGGTCTGTTTCAGAAGCCGGCAGTGGACGATGGAACCTGTTGACGATCTTAATATTCATAATCAGTTGAAAGCGGCAAAGTTAATAAAAAGCGGGATGACTCTACCCGATTTTTCGGCGGATGGAGGCCCATAACGACACCATATTTTTTCTCTCAATAAACGCGATGATCAACAGATATAGTATCAACAGGAGGGAATGAAATGCAAGCCGGATCAATGCTGTTTCGGGTATGATCAGCACTGAGAGAAAATAGAATCCGATCGCCAATCCGAGAAAAAGAAAGATCTTCTTCAGCTGATAAGGGATCCTATAGTATTTCTGACCCAGGATGTATGAAAGAACCAGCATTACCCCGTACCCGATGAAAGTGGCCCAGGCCGAGCCCATGTATCCGGAGAGATAGTGATCGGGTGATCTTGGGATCCAGAGAATATTGAGCCCCACCGTGATCACCGCCCCAAAGATTCCCAGCCATGCGCCATAGTTTGTCTGACCGGTAAGTTTGTACCAGATGGAGAGGTTGTAATAGACCCCCAGAAACAGGTGGGCCAGCATCAGGATCGGAATCACCGTCCTGCCAGAATGATACTTTTCACCGATGAGCAGCGGCAGTATGAAATCATCCAGGTAGAGCATGGTGGTCAGGAAGATGACGGAAACTGCGATCACAAAATAGTTCATCACCCTGGCGTAGGTCGCCTTGGCATCCTGCTCCTTGTAGTAGGAGAAGAAGAATGGGTCCGCCGCATACCTGTATGCCGTGATGAAGATGGTCATCAGGATGGCAATCTTGTAACAGGCACTATAGATTCCTACCTCCGCTTCCGCGATATCCTCCGGAAGGAGGTAACGAAGCAGGATCCTGTCGAAGGTTTCGTTGATGATCCCTGCCATCCCCGCAAACAACAGGGGAAAGGCATAGACAAACATCCGGTTCCAGAGTTTCCTGTCAAATACCAGTTTGAAACCTGTCATCTCAGGGATCAACAGGAGAAATGTTACCAGGGAGGCGATCAGGTTTGAGATGAATATGTATTCGATCCCCCACTGGGGATTGTAGATGAGTCTCACTGCATTTCCCAGGAAATCAGATGTTGTATGTTGCTGGATATAGGGACAAAGGAGGATGAAAAAGAGGTTGAAGAAGATGTTGGTGGATATATTGATGATCTTAAGGTAGGCAAACCGTACAGGCCTGTTCATGGCCCTGAGCTTGGCGAAAGGAATCGTAGTAAGAACATCGAATCCGATGATCAGCGCGAACCAGATCACATAGATCTGCTGGTGGGGGTACTGGATCGAGGAGGCGATTGTTCCTGAGAAGCCAATAGACAGGAACATGAAGAAAGCCGTTGAAATGATCAGGGAGAGAAATGCGGTGCCGAAGACCCTGTTTTTATCGCTCTCTTCCTGGTTGAACCTGAAAAAGGCTGTCTCCATACCATATGTGAGAATCACAAGCAGAAGCGCGGTGTAAGAATAAAACACAGTGACAGTTCCATATTCTCCGGGCAGGAATACACGTGTATATAGCGGAACCAGCAGGTAACTCAGGATCCTTCCGATGATGAAAGGGATGCCGTAGATGGCGGTTTGACCTGCCAGGCGTTTGATAGGATTCATACGTACAAAAGTAACGAAAGAATTGTGGTTTTATGATTTTCGAAGAATAGAACACGGATAACACGGATGCCTTCCGCAACACTGATTAATACTGAAATTATCTGTGGCAATCAGTATAAATCCGTCTAATCTCTATTCCATATTTAATCGTATTTTTGAAAAGAAATTACAGTGGATGCCGAAGAACAAATTCTATGTGGTTTGGGTAGGGAAACAGCCCGGAGTATACAACGGCTGGAATGACTGTAAAAAGCAGGTGGAAGGATACAACGGGGCAAAATACAAAGGCTTCCCTACAAAAGAGCTCGCAGACGCCGCCTTCCGCGATGATCATGAAAAGTACCTGACCCGCGATCTGACAGCCCCTAAAAAGATCGTGTGCGACAACCCTCTGATCGGCAACCCGATTGCTGACAGCATCTGTGTGGATGCAGCATGCAGCGGGAATCCGGGAGTGCTTGAATACCGTGGAGTGGACACCAAAACCGGGGTGGAACTATTCCGGCAAGGACCTTTCCCGGAAGGGACAGTTAACATAGGAGAGTTTCTTGCTATTGTTCATGCAATCGCGTACCTAAGGCAGCGCAATTCAGACTGGCCTGTCTATTCCGACTCCAGGACAGCCATTGCCTGGATCAGAAAAAAAACAGCCAATACAAAACTGGAGCGGACAGCAAAAAACGAAGAGCTTTTCAGGCTACTGGAGCGTGGCGAGAACTGGTTGCAAAACAACTCCTGGCCCAACAAGGTCCTCAAATGGGAGACCGAATACTGGGGGGAGATCCCTGCGGATTTTGGGAGGAAGTGATTAAATCCCCTGTTTATTATTCGTATACTTCTCAATCAGCGTAATTCGCAGATCCTGGAACATTTTGTGCACTTCGTTCATCCGGTCGATGGTCAGGGTGGTCAGGTACTCCCTGCCTTTTTCGGGGTTATTTTTCAATAACTCCGCGGCTTTTTTGTCAACTTCGGCCTGATCATCAAAAAACTTCTTTTCAAACGGGTCACGCACGGCGTGCAGGTCTTTCACGGCATCCTGCCAGCGGAGATAGAGCAGGTTATCCACAAAATCGACACACCAGCGGATGGAGTTGTCGTTGAATTTTTCTTTATCCCAGATCTTGTAACACTCCGCAACATCGGTTACACCCGCATAAATCGGAACATAAGCACACGTGTATATGTTATCCACATACACATAATAAATCCCTCCTACTGCATCGGGCAACCAGGAACGGAGCTGGGCGATCATCCCGTACTCACCGCGTGCACGGGCTACATTCCGGCGCTTGTTTATATTCAGCAGCTTTCGCATCTCGATGGTTGGAAACGGGGTGGTGAGAACACTTCTTACAAGAGTCCCACTGTCGGAAGGAATGTACCAGTCGGGAGCCATCTCTTTATCATAGATTGTGCCGGTAAAGGTAGACCGCTGAAAATCCATCACATCCTTCACGGAGATCAGCTTGTTGGGTTTGATGGAGAAAGGGTAAAGTGACAAAGGCTCCACGAATTGGGTATATTGATCATCTCCTTTGAACGGATCGGTCGTCCACCGATCAGGGAGCCCTGGCAAATCAGGTGAATAAAGGGCATGGAAGATCCAGAAGCGGCTGGTGGCCCATTCCCTCGGCACCGGAGGATAGATATCCTTCCATACAAACTCTTTCCCAGATGCCGGATCCCACCACCCGTGATCGATAGCGATCTGCTGGTAATTGGAAGAAGCCCTGAAATTGTTCGTATCGGCCAGGTCGATCTCTCCAATGATGCTCCAGTTGGGGATCATCGCTACATGGTCGTCAGGCAGCCTTTGGGCAGCCCATAAGGCACCGGGTTCTCCGCTGCCGGGAATCCAGCCCGGACCAATTGAAAAGAGTTCCAGGATCCATACCTCATTCTTGTCGCCGATGGCCAGGCACTCCGATTCAGGTCCACACGAAGGCAAAAAGCCATACCTATCCATCAGTTCCGTGATGAGACTCAGCGCTTCCCGGGCTGTTTTACACCGCTGCAGGGCAAATACCATCGCCTGCTCAACAGTCATGATCTGCTTGCCTGTCTCCCGGTCGACACGCAAATCATCTTTCTGGCTCATGGTACTCTCGCCGATGGCCAGCTGGAACTCGTTGATATGACTGTACGCTGAATGGATATACTGAAAGGTTTCCTCCACCTGGGGAATGAAACCAAGCGTATCTCCATAGGAATCAAGTGGTTGTTGTGAATCCTGGATTCCCCAGTATACCGGGGTCACGGCGCCTTTGGGAAATTTCATGCGCGGGATCACCCGGAACCGGCAATCAGGACCGCCATCGGAGTGTGATACGATCACCGACCCGTCGGTGGTGGCTTTCTTCCCTGCTACGATGATGGTGCAGGGATAACTTTGTTGAAATGAAACAAGAAAAATCAGGAGGAAGAGAATGAATTTGCTTTTCATGGGAAAGTGTTACTGGTTTGAAATAACAATGGGTACAAAATTAGGAAATACGAAATAAGAAATGAACCACAATAGAGACATTGGATCATAATAGAAAACTATTCCGCTACCCACCTCTTTAGTGTCTCAACCACCTGCTCATTCAACTGATCCGGCAGATTGCTGATCCGGGTGGAGTGACTTCCGGCCGGTTTTACGATTTTGAGCATGTTGCTTTTATGCTTAAAGTCCACTCCGGAAGCCGACCAGGGATCATACTCACCGTAAATAAAGATCATCCTGGGATCCTCTTTGCGGATAAACCTGAAAACTTTCCTGTTTGTGCCAGGAATAAACCTGATATACATTCCTTCAGGCAGCATCATTGAAGAGAGGTATCCTTTGGCATTCCTGATTGACAACCAGGGTTTAAAGGGTTTTGTATCGTAGCCGTAATACCCCAGCTCACGAGCAGCCTGGACGAGAAACGTACGGATATCTTCCATCCCGTTGATGGCAAAGTATTCAGGCCCGGAGACAGACATCAGGTGATTGTAGATCAGGCTGTCGGGGGCATCGGCATCTGGGATTGTTTCAACAGCCTTTCCCCATTGCCAGAAAGAAAAGGAGTATTCCAGGACACAATAATCGTAAACTGCATCCGGCGGAATCCTGAATATAAGCCCTTTTTCCCGGATATAGGAGGTAAAACCGGGCATCAGCTTCTCTTTCCGTTTCAATGCCTCGATCTGGAAATCTTGTACTTTCTCTCTCTCTTCAGCAGTGGCAACACGGTCGATGAACAACTCGTGACGACCATCTTCGACACTATGGTTCAGCGGTGTAACATATGGTACCGACATGTCAACATCATCAGGATATAATGACATATGGTAAAGGGCTGTTTGCCCCCCTTTTGAGATCCCGGTGCTGATCCATTTCCCGGTAAAATAATCGTCAAAGAGATCCACAATCCTGTGGTGGTCGGCAGCGGCATTCACCACAGTCAAATACTTCCAGTCAATGCTTTCGGGGATTGATTTCCCAAAATACCGGTGCTCAACAAAGACCTGATTTGCCTCAAGGATCTTGCTCAACTCATTCTCATATGACGACCTGGCCGCGTAATTACCTGAATATCCTTCTGTTATGAACACCACGGGGCGTGTGCTGTCACGTTCCGCCACGAACACCCGTTGATTAAAAAAACCATGGGAGGTATCCGCATGGTCTAACGGCTGCCTGATCATAACCTCCCATACCTCCCGAAACGGGGAATCTCCGGACATTTTTTCATAGGATGTAATCTCGTTGTGAGCGGAAAAGAAGGCCTCCAGGTGCTGGGCATTCCCCGCCTGGAGTAGGATCAGCCATAAGGCCAATATAATAAGTACAGAAAAGCTTTTTTTCATTTCCGCAGCTCCTCCACTTTATTGATTTTTTTCGGATCCTGCTTTCCAGGTACCCGGGAACCACTATCCGTTATTAAAAGGTCTTCTTCATTCCTGATGCCTCCGAAATCACGGTATGTTTCAAGTGTATGGGCTCCTGCTGCAACAGCTTCATCCGTATTGCCCTTTGTCAGACCCAGTTGTTTTAATCCTTCAAAGATGGAACGGCAAGCTTCAAGATGAATCACGTTGAATGGTACTCCGGGCTGCAGGCCTGCAATGGCAGCAATATGCAACGAGGAATGTGCTGTCCTTGCGGAAATGGTATCCATTGTCGGCATAGTTCATCGGGCTCTCTTCATTCCCAAATAATAGAATTACTCCCGAAGAGATTTGCTTTTTGAGCCGGGAGCGCCGCTCTGTATAAGTTAGTTGCGCAAAAATAATTCAGAGGTTAATGTGATTCATATAGCCAGGTCAATACCTTAAAATATCGTCCAATCCCTGTTTTAGTTCCTTTATTTGCTCCTCAGAAATGCGACTGATCTTACGTATCATCCTCTCTTTCGAAATGGAGCGGATCTGAAAGGTCATGATCTCCGACTTCTCGGAGAGTCCATTCAGGCGATCCGGTTCCAGAACGATGTTTCCTTTATAGTTTTTGATTTTTGTGGTCAATGGACATGCTATGACAACCCGAAGGTAGGTATTCAAGAGGTTTCCGCTGATGATGGCAACGGGGAGATGTCCTTTTTGTTTGCTTCCCCTTACCGGATTGAGGTCGGCATACCAGATCTCTCCCTGTTTCATCGGTTCAGCTGCTTAAGATAATCTTCCATCCCCTCTGCAGCCATAGTCAGGATATCCTGATCCTTGCCGGCCTGCTTGTAGGATTTGATATACTCGGACCGTGTAAGTTGATCCAGGTAGATCTCCAGCGCTTTTTCAATGATCGTATTTTTGGGGACAGACAGTTTCTTTGCCATTTCATGCAACCTGGTCAACAAATCTTCCGGAAGCGAGCTCGTAAAGGTTGTCATTATTTGTAATTTTTATTTATATCTTACAACTATAATACATAAATTAATTCAATCAGCGTACCATTGGATAAAATGCATCCGGGATATGATTAATGGAAACCTTTTCTCCATGAGCCAGGATAGAAATGATATCAAACCGGACTTCAATATTTCTTTGTTTCCACTTGACATATGCGTTTGCCGAACGGATAATGGACCGCTGCTTTTCCCTGGTTACGGCCATCTCGGGATCGCCCAGGGCGTTGGATTGCCGAGTCTTTACCTCCACCACAACAAGGGTGTCGCCATCTTCGGCAACCAGGTCCAGTTCGTTGTGACCAAACCGCCAGTTGGTTTCCAGGATTTTATATCCCTTTTCTTTCAGGTATTGAGCGGCCAACTCCTCCCCTTTTTTACCCAACTCATGCAAAGCTGCCATGCATCACATATTGGAAAACTGATCTGAATGATTTATTCTCATTAACACTGATATAACAGTGAATATCTGTGTTTTCCGTGTAATCTGTATTCTAATCTTACCCGAATATCAGGGAAACCTCTTTATCAACAATAAATTTTACCTGCCTGCCCAGGTAAAGTGCAACATTAAGTTTTTCGTGGCCGGCCGGAAAGTCGAAACAAACAGGATATGCATAATCTTTTACTGCCTCCCGGATGATCTCGTGTGCACTTTTCCCAAACGGCACTTCATTGTCTCTCATATCCGTCATTCCTCCAATGATCAGCCCTTTCAGCTCATTCAGTTTACCGCTTCGCTTCAGGTTCATCATCATCCGGTCGAGGTGGTAAAGGTATTCATCCACATCTTCCAGCAGCAGGATCTTGCCCCTGGTATCAATATCCGAAGGCGTACCGGCAAGGCTGTAAAGAATGGAAAGGTTTCCACCCACCAACTCGCCCTCTGTTAATCCGGTCCGGTCCCAAAAGGTTATATGTTTACTATAAGAAATTTTTTCACCGAACAGCGCTTTTCTCATTGATTCGGCTGTTACCTCATTGATATCCTGATCTTTAATGCTATATGGCATAGTGGCATGAAGTGTCTGGACTCCCAGGTTACGGTGCAGGTGTGAGTGAAGCACGGTGATATCACTGTAACCAACAATCCATTTGGGATGCAACCTGAATCTTTTAAAATCCAGCCTGTCGATGATCTTTACAGTCCCATATCCTCCCCGGGAAGCAACAATTGCCCTGATGGACGGATCGTCGAGCATCTGCTGAAAATCCTGCCGTCGTTGGTCATCTGTGCCGCTGAGCTGGTTATGTTTCCCAAAGACATGTGTTCCGAGGACCACTTCCAGTCCCCATTTCTGAAAAAGCTTCATTGCTGGAAAAACCTCCTCAAAAACGATGCTCCTCGCGGGAGAGACTATGGCGACTTTATCGCCTTTCCGCAAATAGGGTGGAAGGGTCATATCAGATTGAAATTAGTGTGACCTCACAAAGTTATGAAAGCTCCAGATATTTGCTTACCCGGGAAATGTTTTCAGCGGTTCCGAGAAGGAATAGGATATCATCCATATGTATCTCGGTATCCCGGTCTATATGTGTGATGTACTTTTGTCCGCGCTGGATAGCCAGCAGTGTCACGCAATACTCTTTTCGAAGTCCGGATTCCTCCACACTCTTCCCAACGATCCTGTTATTTTCACACTGAACCTGGACAGAATAAATCCGGATGTGGGGAATGTCAAGATTCAGGGATCCTTTATTAAGAAGTCCGCTGACACCCCGGAGCATCTCATAGTTATCGGCACGGATCGAATGGATGAAGTCTTCGATCTCATTTTCAGGAACCAGGTATTTATGTAACACCCTGGCAAAGATTTCGATGGAAGTCTCGAACTCTTCCGGAATCACCTCATCGGCTCCAAGGCGGAGGTTCCCGTCAATCTCTTTCAGGTTCCTTGTTCTGACGATGATATAAACCGTATCGGACATCTCCCTTATTTTAGATACGATCAACCGGGTGGCATCCGGATCTGAGATGGCAATAACTACCACACGGGCCGAATAGGCATGAACGTGATTCAGGATGACTTCATGTGTGGCATCCCCGAAAACCACTTCCTCGTTGTTGTCTTTTGCCTCCTTCAGCGCTGTGTGATCATTCTCAACGACAATATAGGGAATGTTTGCTCCTTTTGCCGCTTTCGCCACGTTCTTTCCGTTGATCCCGTAGCCAATGATAACCAGGTGATCTTCCATCTTTTCCGGAAGCCGCTGTGATAATTCCCTGACTTTCTGAAAAGAATCCAGTCTGCGTTTTACTTTTTGTGAGAGCGGAAGCTTCAGGAAATAAGAGGTAATTTTCGGAGACCAGGCAACAATGAAGGGAGTTGCTCCCATAGACATAATGGAAACAGAAAGAAAGTACTGGTAATTTTCGGGCGATAACAACCCCTCTGAGATGCCTGATGCAGAAAGGATAAAAGCAAACTCCCCAACCTGAAAGAGGGTGAGTGCCGAAAGCAGGACTACCCGTAACGGATACCGGAGAATAATGACCACAATGGCTATGATAAGCATCTTGGCAACCAGTGACACAATCGCAAGAAAATGGATATACAGGATTTCCTGGAAAAAGAACTGAAGATTCAGCAGCATTCCGATGGAGACAAAGAAAAAGCTGATGAAGATCTCCCGAAAAGGAAGAATGAGTGCCGTTGCCTGATGGCTGTAAGGTGATTCCGAAATGATCAATCCGGCAAAGAAGGCTCCCAGGGCCAGAGAAAGACCCAGGCTGTTTGTCAGCCACGCCGTCGCAAAGCAAAGAACGATAATGGTCAGCAGGAATAATTCGTTGTTTTTTGTCCGTATGACCAGGTCGAGCAGTCGTGGTACAAGGTACCGGGCCAGCAGGACGAGGATCACAAGGATCGCCACGAATTTTCCAAGCAGTACCATCAAAGTCACCATCACATTCGGTGAGTTTCCTGCGAGAAGAGGAGAGATGAGAATCAGCGGCACCACGATGATATCCTGGAAAATCAGGATCCCTACAGCCACCCTTCCCTGTGGAGAGGTGATCTCCCCACGTTCCTGCAGTAACTTCAAAACAATAGCAGTACTGCTCAGGGAGAATAGAAACCCCATGAAAACAGCACTCTCCGGAGGCAGTCCGAATCCAAGGCTGATCAATGTAATAATTCCGATTGTAAGAATAACCTGCAAAAAGCCTCCCAGGAATACCGTGCGCTTTATCGACATCAATCCTTTGATCGAGAATTCGATCCCGATCACGAACAGGAGGAAAATCACCCCTAGTTCAGCCATCAGCTCCACCTCATGCGTTGCGTCGATCAAACTGAGCCCGTATGGCCCAATGATGACCCCGGTCATCAGAAAACCCAGGATGGAAGGGATCCTTAATTTGTGAAAAGCGAGGATGATCAGGACGGAAAGGCCCAGGATTATGACGATGTCTTTTAGGATGGGGAAGTCCATGAAGCCTGGTGATGTTTATCGTAGCGAAATTACAAATTTCACTCCAATCGCTTCAGATACCGGCCCTCAATCAGATCATTCCGCCTGTCTTTCAGATTCCTACATTCCCCAAAATGATGCAACTCCCTGAAATACCTGGTCAGCTTCGGTATCCGGAAGATCCGGATGAGTCGGAGAATTATGAATTCTTATTGCCGGCTTCATAGATTTTCCACCCTAAAATTTCTAAGGATAACCTAACATTCTGATTCTTTTCAACTGAATCATTTTAGTGTTTTTTATATGATTTTTCTTTTTTGTTCAACATATATATCTGTATATGTGTGTATTACATAGCAGAACGAATAAATATATTTTTTGTTAAAATATTTGGAAAATGAACCTTAATACCTTACCTTTACATCACACTATTGAATAAAGAAACCCCCTTCCTGAATGAAAGCCAGATATATAGCGACATATACAAACTCTCAAAAAGAAAGGAGGTTACACGCAAAGATACAATAAATAGATCCATAAAACTACCAGTAAAAGTATGGATTCTTGTAAAAGGCCTTGGCCGGGCCTAATATGTTTGGTAGTATGAAAATAACAAATAAAATTTTCCTTATGAAAACATTTTCAAGACTTATTATTCTCATTATGATTTTGGGCCTAACAATTAAGGTCTCTGCTCAACCACCACAAATTGACATTACGGTGGCCCAATTCTACTATACTATAACAGATCCAACATGGGAAAACGGTGACCATTATATCGCACATATATTGTTATGCAATTGGACAGGAACCATTATTGCCAGTACTTTTTATACAGAAGGGCAGGTAAATTCTCCAGGCACATACCAGACTGCTAGCGATTATATTTTTTATGGAATGTACGAATACCAAATGGGGTACAAGGTACTAATGTGGGTTTCCAAGAATGACCTGCCCTATGGTTCTCAAGGTAATAGAACAGGCATTTCTGATGTTTTATATCTTGATGCTAACGATTGGTTATATCCTGGAACAATACGAATAAACAGCTGGTAGGTAGCTAATTAAAACATCACGTTGTATTGTTTTGATTAAATGAACAAGTTTGTACTTTATATTATACTCTTAACTGGCATGCATGTTTTATCTGTCAGAGGCCAGGGAGAGTTTAATATTTGGTATTTTGGGAGCAAGGCCGGAGTTGATTTTAACTCCGGTACTCCCATAGCTTTGCTTAATTGTTCCTTATTTGGAACTGCTACACATTCCAGTATCTCAGATTCATCGGGCAATTTACTCTTCTATTGTAACGGGCAAAAAGTCATTAATAATCAACATGAAGTGATGCCTAACGGCAATGGTTTGCTAGGAACATCCGGATCGCAAAATGCGTTTTCAATACAGAATATGACTAATGATAGTCTCTATTTTATATTTACCGTGGGATGGATGAACAGCATGGGATGGTTTACGAATGGACTACGTCTCTCAATTCTGGATTTGCGTCTCGATAGCGGATTAGGCGATATTGTTCCCGGAGCAAAAAACCTCGTTGTGCCTTCAGGTCTGGATGCTTCGAATGCCATTTCCGGAACGAGGCATGCTAATAACCGGGATGCTTGGATCGTTGTCCGAAAATGGAGCAATAATGGGACACAATTATTCGCTTCACACCTAATCACTCCTGAAGGATTTGATTCTGTGCCTGTATATAGTACAAGTAGTATTCAATTACTTTATTCACCTGATTCACCTGAAATTCGCTGCATAAAGATTTCCCCTGATGGCACAAAATTGGCCTGTGTTTATGGTAGCACTATGGAATATTGTACTTTCAATTCATCTACTGGGATGATTATTCCGTTGTTTACTTTCTCATTATCCCCAAGCAGCATGCCAGTAAACCTGTTGTATTATGTTGCTTTTTCGGAGGATTCAAAGTTTCTCTATATCTCAAGTCGGTATACGGTTGACAATTCGAATTACTATTACCAATATGATGCATCAAAAGTAGATTCAATTTCCTTAAAGCAAACCGAATTTTTAATCGGACAAGCTTTCCCAAATCCGGGATTCGGGCTGATGTCAGGTTTACAGTTAGCCAATAACGGGAAGATCTATGGAACAAAATCGGGTGTTGATTCTCTTTGTGTTATTGAACATCCCAATGTTCAGGGGATAGGATGCCAGTTTGTTTCTGGAGTATTATCACTTGAAGGAAGAAATAGTGGAACCGTTCTCCCTCAATTCTTACAACGTTACAAAGCCTTTATTAATTTTGCTCGCCATTGCCAGGGAGATTCCACTTATTTTTCAGGGGATATCTGGCCTCCTGCCGACAGTCTCCACTGGGATTTCGGAGACCCATCGTCAGGATCAGCAAATTTTTCCAATGACACAACACCCTCCCATGTTTATAACCTTCCTGGTCAGTACACAATAGAGTTATTTGTAAGACACATCGACAATCGAACGGATACCTCCTGGATCACCATCACCATTGACCCGACACCTGCACCTGACCTTGGACCCGACCAAACCATCTGTACCGGAGACTCCGTCACCTTCGATGCGGGAGCCTGCCCCGGGTGCAGTTATTCCTGGGATAATATTACAACAGGGCAAACTGGTATCGCTACCACTCAAACCTATCGGACCGGAGAAGCAGGGGATTACAGGGTTGGGGTGACTAACACCTTTGGTTGCAGTGGAATCGATACCATTTCTCTCTCTGTCACCCAGGCGCCTGAAGTGACTACTTTCCCGCTTTCTGACTCGATCTGTTCAGGAGAAACCACAAACATACAGTTGATCTCCAATCTGCCCAATACCGGTTTTTCCTGGACGGTAACACTTATATCTGGAAACATAACCGGATTCTCTGCAGACTCAGGGACAGTCATTGCACAAACCTTGTTAAGTCCTGGCACGGATTCTGGGTTGGTCGTCTATCATATCGTTCCTGAGATTGGCACTTGTGTGGGTGATACAGCAAATTTCTCTGTGACCGTTACACCAGCCGATTCAGTCATGGTAAGCATCACCGTTTCAGAAGACACAGTTTGTGACGGGACGTCAGTTACCTGCAATGCCTTTGCAGTCAATGGCGGAACCATTCCTTCCTATCAGTGGCAGGTGAATGGAATCAACACCGGTTCAAATAGTAACGGGTTCACTTACATTCCCTCCAATAACGATGTTGTCAGTTGTATCCTCACTTCCTACGAACCATGCACTTCCGGGAATCCGGCATCCTCGAATCCAATTATCATGTTGGTTGGAGAATCGCCTGTAGTCACGCTTAGATCCTGTTTTGACACGATAACTACCACAAATGCAAAACCCATTCATCTTAAGGGAGGGATTCCGCTGGGAGGTACTTATTCTGGTCCGGGAGTGGATCAGATCACAGGGAATTTCAATCCGGCAATGGCAGGTGTCGGATCGAAGACAATCAGCTATTCTTACACAAATCAATACAATTGCAGCAACAATGCAACAAAGACCATATCAGTGATTAATCCTGCACCTTTAACCTGTGGAGATTCACTTACAGATATCCGGGACAATGAAAAATACCCGACCATTCAAATCGGAAGTCAGTGCTGGCTGGCAGTGAATTTGAATTATGGCGTTCAGATACCGGGTTCACAAAACCAACGCGATAATTGTATCGCCGAAAAATACTTACAGCCCCCACCCGGCCTCCCCCAACCGGGGGAGGGGAGTGTTTATCAGTGGGATGAACTCATGCAATATGACGACACTCCCGGATCGCAGGGACTTTGTCCACCGGGGTGGCATGTGCCATCAGAAGCTGATTGGCAGATGTTGTTTGATCATTTCCAGGGGAATGCCTTTGCAGGAAGTCCTATGCTGGCAACCGGATACTCGGGATTTAACGCGATCCTTTCAGGAGTTGGATTGTTTAACCAGAACTGGTATTTCACCGATTTTGCAACCATGTTTTGGTCGTCAAATGCTCATGGCCCAAACAAAGCTTGGGCACACGGATTGAATGAATACAATTTCTCTGTGTCATATTATCCCAGCTATCGATCAAATGCGTTTTCAGTGCGATGTGTACGGGATTGAATCCAGCACCCAGGCCCCTCACAAGGCCTGCTGCGCAGCACCGCCTGGGGCATAACAATCCATCAGCCGATTATGTATCTTCCGATAGCGAGTTCATTGACATCCACACTCTCCAGGATGACGATTGCAACACTCAGAAAAATTACCCAGAGAAGGACCAGGTCAAACCATTTTCCTGCTTTGGTATCCGTACCAAAGATGACAACCAGGAGCTTGTCCCGGATTAAACGCCAAAGGACACGAAATCAGCGGAAAGCTTCAGTGACTGAAAATGCTGTTGAACGAAACCTGCAGTATTATCGCGGATTCAGTGCGCGAAGAACGTTAATCAGTTCCTCACCGCTCATACGCACCTTGTAGTCAGAATCCACGTGTTCGAATCGAATGATTCCTTTCCGATCGACTACGAAAAGTGACGGAACAGGCATCAGATCGAGTTTTTCACCGGTGGCACCTTTGCTGCGTATACTCTCATATAAAAACGTAGCCTGGTAGGCAATACCCATTGCTTTGATCAGCTCGCCGCGACTGTCTGACAGAAGAGTATACTGAATTGAATTCTTATCAAGCGTTTTCCCCAGGTTGTCAGGTGAATCAGGACTTACCGCAATGATCTGGTATCCCAACGCCAGGATCTTATCCTCGTAATCGGCCATTTCGGCCAGGTGCTGATTGCAGTAAGGGCACCAGCCACCCCGGTAGAAAATCAGCACCGTTGGTTTCTCCTTCAGCAGCTTTATCAGGGAGACCGTCTCTCCGGATATCGCTTTCAGAGTGACTGCAGGAACGGATTCTCCTACTTTCAGGGGCTTTACGTCTTCGCCTTTCTCGGGAAGTTGGGAATACCCTTGTAAAGGCAGGAAGATCACCAAAAAAGAGACTATTGTTAATGCATATTTCATGATAGGCAAAGTTTATTTAACAACGAAAAAAGGAATCAAATATTCCATGCTTGTTATCCCGGTATGACCTGATCCGGTAAAATCTTCCGATTCTAAAATTCGTATCTTTGTCCTTTGTTTTTTCGTTACCCGTATCGCTTTGTAAATCAATATCCCGTCATGCCGCAAACCAAGAAACATTTCAAACGAACCCTGGTTACCTCTGCGTTGCCATATGCCAACGGCCCTCTTCATATCGGCCATCTGGCCGGAGTCTATGTGCCGGCCGATATTTACGTCAGGTTTCTGCGAATGACCGGTGAAGAGGTAATCTTCATCGGAGGATCGGATGAACATGGGGTTCCTATCACCATCAAGGCGCGGCAGCAAGGAGTTTCACCCCAGGAGATCGTTGACAAATATCATGGGATCATCAAAAAATCCTTTGAGGATTTCGGGATCTCTTTCGACATTTATTCCCGAACATCCAACAAAATCCACCACGAAACCGCTTCTGAGTTCTTCCGCAAGATGTATGATGCCGGACAATTCATTGAAATGGTCTCTGAACAGTACTATGATGAAGAGACCGGTCATTTCCTGGCCGACCGTTATATAACAGGTACCTGTCCGGTTTGCGGATACGACAAAGCATATGGCGACCAATGTGAAAAGTGCGGCTCTTCCCTTAACGCTACCGACCTGATCAACCCGAAATCAGTCCTGAGTGGGAATGCGCCCGTGATGAAGGAGACAAAACACTGGTACCTGCCTCTGGATCAATATGAAGCATGGTTGAAGGAGTGGATCCTGGAAGGGCATAAGGAGGATTGGAAAACCAATGTGTACGGCCAGTGCAAGTCGTGGATCGACCAGGGGCTTCAGCCCCGGGCAGTTACCCGCGATCTTGACTGGGGCGTTCAGGTTCCTGTGGAAGGTGCAGATGGGAAAGTCCTCTATGTATGGTTCGATGCCCCTATAGGATATATCTCCGCCACCAAGGAGCTTACGCCCGACTGGGAAAAATACTGGAAAGATCCGGAAACACGGCTGATCCATTTTATCGGAAAAGATAATATCGTTTTTCACTGTATCATATTTCCTGCCATGCTGAAAGGCGAAGGAACCTATATTGTTCCTGATAACGTCCCGGCCTTCGAGTTTATGAACCTCGAAAACGATAAGATCTCCACCTCCCGCAACTGGGCGGTTTGGCTTCATGAATACCTGGAAGAGTTTCCAGGCAAGCAGGATGTACTGCGGTATGTGCTCACTTCGAATGCCCCGGAGACAAAAGACAACGACTTCACATGGAAAGACTTCCAGGCAAAAAACAATAACGAGCTTGTCGCTATCTTCGGAAACTTTGTGAACCGTACCCTGGTTCTTACCGAAAAGTATTTCGAAGGGAAAGTACCGCCCCAGGGCACCCTGACAGATCTTGACCAGGCGACGCTGGATGAGATGCAACAGATCCCCGGCAGGATTGCAGAGAGCCTGAATCTTTTTCGTTTCCGGGAGGGCCTTTCCGGCATGATGAACCTTGCACGGCTTGGCAACAAGTACCTCACTGAAAACGAGCCCTGGAAAGTCTTTGCCGTTGATCCCGCCCGTGTTGGAACTGTTCTAAACATCTCCCTTCAGATTTGTGCACAACTTTCAATCGTCTCAAATCCTTTTCTCCCCTTTACATCAGAGAAAATCAGGAAGATGCTCCGTCTTCCCGAATACAAATGGGATGATGCGAAACTTCTGAACTGGCTTTCTGCCGAACATCAGCTGAAAGCAGCTGAGCTCCTTTTCGAGAAGATTGATGACAAAACCATCGAAGCCCAGATCCAGAAACTTCTGGACACCCGCAAGGGGAATGCCGATGCAACTCAGCCGCCATTAATGACAGCTCAATCCGGAGACCCATCTGCCTTACAACCGTCACTAATGGCAGCTCTTCCTGAAATCCAGTACGATGATTTTTCTAAGCTCGACATTCGTGTCGCCACCATCCTGGAGGCTGAAGTTGTGCCGAACACCGATAAACTTCTGAAACTCAGGGTTGATACTGGGCTTGACCAGCGAACCATTGTATCCGGTATCGCCCGGTACTTCAGCCCTGAAACCCTGATCGGGAAGAAAATTGTCATCCTGGCAAACCTTGCCCCGCGTAGGCTCCGTGGTATCGAATCCCAGGGGATGATCCTTACCGCCGAAAATCCTGACGGAGCCCTGTATCTTATCACTCCGGATAACGGAGCCATGAATGGAGCATCTGTAAAATAAGGAGCGGAGATCCTACCTCAAAATGAGAAAGAATATATCTTTACTAACTCTATAACAACTAACCTTTTCTCCATGAAAAATGGTATCTTCTGCGTCATCACGGCTGCTAGTCTGACAGCTATTCCAATGGTCTCTTCTGCTCAGGACATGATCTATTTACGCTCAGGCGAAAAGATTGAATCCAAGGTAACAGAAGTTAGTGCCCTGGATATCAAGTACAAAGAATTCAACTTCCAGGATGGTCCGGTCCGGGTGATCAACCCGGCTGATGTTTATATGATCCGGTATGAAAATGGAAAGGAAGAATTCTTTCAGCCTGATCCCCGGGATCCTGTTGAGAAAAAATGGGTTGCCAGAAATAACTTTTACAAAAATGGCAACAACAGGTATTTCAATAGTTTTGCCGTGGGTCACGGACCAAGTTATGGCTGGATTGGAATCCGTTACCAGGGAAGGATCGGGATGGAACAGGGATTTGGCTGGCATGCAGGAGGTGGTATCTTTCCTGCCATTGGCAATATTGACCGTACCTACTTTTTAGCCGGCGGCGGTTTAAAATTTTTCTTTTTCCGGGGTATGTATATCGATCTGCAGTATGGAACTTTTCTGGTTGCCAGGGCTGACTACTACTATGATTATTCATATTATCCCTACCCGTACTATGAATCCAAGGAAGTTGTGCTGCACGGACCCTCCTTCACAACGGGCGGCGACTGGTTTTTCAACAAGCACATCGGTATCAATGGTGCCATCGGATTCAGTTACGATGTCCAGCAGGTCCGTTCAGGCCCGCACATTTTCCCAGCCATTGAATGGGGCGTTATATTCAAATGGTAACTTAACGGAACTAACATAATAACTATGATCCGAAAAACTAATCAGACTTTCTCCGTTGCCTTTTCCCTGCTATTGGTAATCCTGGGTTTTCTTACCCCAATGCTTTCAATGTCACAGATCACCACTCAATGGCGCGGAGAGGAGAGACGCGGGATGTATCCCGACAAACAATTGCTACAAATCTGGCCCTCCGGAGGCCCCGCCCTAATCAGGATCTATGAAAATATTGGAAACGGCTACGGCTCACCAACCATTTCCGGTGATATCTTATACATCACGGGAGAAATCAATGATTCTGCATTCCTGTTTGCCTTCGATCCTGATGGCACCCTGCTCTGGAAATCAGATTTCGGTAACGAATGGGTGGTGAATTACCAGGGATCGCGTTGTGCCCCCACGGTTATTGATGATCTGGTATATGTAACTTCCGGATTGGGAAATCTGGCATGTTTCGAAGCAAAAACCGGTAACAAACGATGGTCAAAAGAGTATATGAAGGAACTCCACGGCTCTTCTCCCCTTTTTGGGTTTGCCGAAGCGCCGCTGGTAAATGGAAACCTGGTCTTTGCCACACCCGGTGGTCCCGATACCAATGTAGTTGCACTTGACAGGTTAACAGGTGATCTCAGATGGATTTGCCGGGGGAAAGGAGAACGGCCGGGCTACAACTCTCCTGTCCTGATCCATTTGCCCGAACGTGACATCATCGCCCTTTTCAGCGCTTATTCATTTCTTGGAATAGACTCCAGGACAGGAAAGCTTCTATGGAGCCATGATCAGGTAAATATTCCGTCGTCTGAACGGCAGTTGGGAAACGGAGACACACACAGCAACTCAGCCTGGTTTGAAGACGGGTATATCTACTACATTGCCGGAGACGGAAACGGAGCCGTGAAACTTGAACTTCTTGACGGCGGAACAAAGATCAGGGAGGTGTGGCGAAACAAAGCGATTGACAACTATATGGGTGGATTTGTGATCAGGAACGGTCAGATATATTCATGTACCAGTAACAAAAAAAGTCTTGTCTCGATTGATGCTTCAACCGGTGAGACTTCCGGAACGCTAAAAATTGGGACCGGGACTCTGGTCTGGGCCGCTGATAAAATCTACTACTACACTCAGGGTGGGAAGGTTTTCCTCGTGGATCAGGAAAAAATGGAAGGGATCAGTGCTTTTATCGTTGAAAAAGGGACCAAAGAACACTTCTCGCATCCGGTCATCAATAAGGGTACTCTTTACATCCGCCATGGCAACGTTCTCCTGGCATATGATATCGCTGAAAAATAAAGTGATATATCTGGATAAATATTACTTTTACCTACAATGTTTTCTTTGACCTTTATTTCTTCGGATAATGAGTGAATTGTACCTCTATGCTGCACTGGGCCTGGTAGCGGTTCTGTATTCCTCTGTCGGGCATGGTGGTGCAAGCGGGTATCTGGCTATATGGACCCTGTATGGACTCGCTCCACAGGAGATGCGCTCTTCCGCTCTGATCCTGAACATCATCGTGTCGGGGATCGCTTTTATCAATTACTATTTCGCCGAATCTCCAAACCTCCGGAAACTGATCCCGTTCCTTCTTGGCTCTATACCGGCAGTTTTTCTGGGGGCACTCACCCAGGCCAGCACTCCCCTATACAGGATGCTGCTTGGGGGAGTATTGATCATTGCGGTATTGCGGTTACTTCTCTCTATCCGGAACCATCGTTACCAGATCAGGGAAATCCCTTTTCTCCCGGCTCTCTTCTCCGGCATAGGAATTGGATTCCTTTCGGGGGTGATTGGTATCGGAGGCGGTATCCTGCTTTCCCCTTTGCTGATCTTTATGCGGTGGGCTACCATCAAGGAATCGGCATGCCTGTCGGCTGCGTTCATCCTGGTAAATTCACTTTCGGGATTTACCGGTGTTGTGATCGGCGGCCTTCATGTCACCAGCATGATGGCAGTCTCCATTGCGGTTGCCTTTGCAGGCGGATTGCTGGGATCTTCGCTGGGAAGCCATATTTTCCCTGTACGGGTAGTCAAATACACACTGGTGGTGGTCCTTCTATTTGCCAGTTTTAAACTGCTTGCCTTCTGAAATTTCCAATGAACCTATGCGCCCCTGGTCGGAGAAGTCAAGGGGATCTTCCATAGTTAATTGTTAGGCTATGCGAACCGGTTTTAAGGGTTATGATTCCCGTTTGATCACCATGGCAGTGGTTACACCTCCGCCTCCGCAGATCCCTGCAACACAATAGGTTTTGCCCAGCCGTTTGAGAGCATAGTAGCCCGTTACGAGGATGCGGGTCCCGCTGATACCTGTCGGATGACCGAGGGCAATAGCCCCGCCATGGACATTCAGCTTTGATGGATCCCACTGGAGCACCTTCTGGTTGGAAAGTACCTGGATCGCAAACGCTTCATTCACTTCAACGCAATCCATTTCGGCAAGGGTCATGCCAGCTTTTTTCAGGGCAGCAGGGATGGATGAGGCAGGGCCTTCGCCCATGGTGGAAGCCTCAACAGCTGCCTGGGCATAGGAAACGACAGAGAATAAAGGCTTCACACCAAGTTCTTCAGCTTTTTTACGACTTGTAACAACCACGGCAGCAGCGCCATCGCTCAGTCCGCATGAATTACCTGCTGTTACGGTACCCTCCTTGCGGAATGCCGGCCTGATCTTAGCCATCTTTTCCAGGTCTATCTCATGCCGGATTGTCTCATCCTTGTCAAAAAAGGTGGATGGCTTTCCCCGTTCACCCGGGATCTCCACCGGGACGATCTCCCCGTCAAACCAGCCGTTCTTCTGAGCAGCAGAGGCCTTCAGGTGGCTGCTCACGGCAAAGCTATCCTGTTCTTCACGGGAGATCTGGTATTTGTCGTAAAGATTCTCAGCAGTCTCACCCATCCCCTGGCTGATCAGCGGATCGATGCTGTCGCTCCATCCGTCTTCCAGCGTTTTGTTCCCCATCTTAAATCCGTCCCAACGGGCTCCTTTCAGCAGGTAAGGGATAGAACTCATGCTGTCGAACCCGCCGGCAACTACAACTTCGGCTTCCCCCAGGCGGATAGACTGTGCCCCAAGGGCAACGGCTCGCATCCCGGAAGGACAGGCCATATTCAGGGTTATGACAGGAACGGAAGACGAAACCCCTCCCCGCACCGAAGCGGTCCTAGCCGGGTTCGGGCCGTTGCCTGCCTGTCGGCAACTTCCCAGGATCACGTCGTCAACCTGTTCGCCGGTAATTGATGCCCTGCGGAGAGCCTCTTTGACCACAACAGCTCCGAGATCATAGGACGGGATATCTTTTAATGAACCTCCAAACCTGCCCATCGCAGTGCGGCAGGCAGAGATAACAACAATGTCATTTAACTCCATACTGTCTTTTGTTTATTGCCCCGTCCAACCCTCTCCCGGAGGAGAGGGGCCGGGGGTGAGGTTACTATATATATTGTCCGCCATCAACTTTGATGACTTCGCCGGTTATATGTCGTGCGAGGCCGGTACAAAGAAATGCCACCAAATTGGCAATGTCTTCGGGCATACCGATCCGTTTCAGGACGATTTCCTCCAGCGCTGCAGTACGGACACTTTCATCAGCATTCTTCATCATGTCTGTTTCGATCAGCCCCGGAGCAACAGCATTTACGTTTACCCCATACTTGCCCAACTCTCTTGCAACCGTTTTTGTGAGCCCGATTATTCCGGCTTTGGAAGCAGAATAGTTCGCCTGTCCGAATTTTCCCCGCAGGCCATTGATGGAGGTGACGTTGATGATCTTTCCCGACTGCTGTTCGCGGAAAATGGGAGCTACTGCCCTGATATAGTTGAAATATCCTTTCAGGTTAATATTCAGAACCTGGTCCCACTGCTCTTCAGTCATTTTCCAAATCACTCCATCCCAGTTTATCCCTGCATTATTAACCAGTATATCAATCCCGCCGAAGGCACCGGTTACAGCCTCCACCATTTTTCCCGCATCAGTGAAATTGGAGATGTCGGCCTGAACGGGAAGTCCTTTTCTTCCCATCCCGGTGATCTGATCCACGACGGCTTCTGCCTCTTCGCGGTGTTTCCTGTAATTGAGAGCAACATTGGCTCCGCATTCGGCCAGTTTCACTGCGATTGCAGCTCCGATGCCGACACTGCCACCGGTGACGATGGCCGATTTTCCTTCAAGGTTCATTACTGTACTCATTATTGTTTGTTTTGTACCCACCCCCTGCCCCTCCCTACTGGTAGGGAGGGGTTTGGGGTGGGTAAGAATGTTTTTGTATCGCCTCCAGCACCCGCTGAGGTGTGATCGGGAGTTCAAATAACCTTGTTCCAATAGCATCTGCTACCGCATTGGCTATTGCCCCAAGGATCGGCAATGTGGCACCTTCCCCCACCTCTTTCGCGCCATATGGTCCGTGAGGTTCGTAACTGTCGACAATGGTGGAGTGGATTTCAGGCATATCTGCGGTGGTAGCAATCAGGTAATTATGTAAATCGGCGTTGACCATTTTACCGTTCTTGTCAAACACTTCATTCTCAAAAAGCACCTCACTCATCCCCATCAGAACAGCTCCTTCGGCCTGTCCTTCCACCAGCATCGGATTCACCGCGGTGCCACAGTCATGGGCATCCCAGAAGTTGAGAACTTTCACTTTGCCGGTTTCCATGTCGACTTCCACTTCGCAAACAGTGGCAGAGAAGGAGTATGCAGGAGAGGTGCCGACAGCGGCGCCTTTGTATTTTCCCCCCAGTCCTTCAGGCGGGGAATAATGTCCTTTTCCGAGAAGGGGACCTTTTTTGGAGAAATGTGCGAAACCGGCATCCTCCCATGGAATAAACGTTGAGGGATCATCTTTCAGGAAGATCCTGTTCTCCTTTGCATCCAGTTTACCTGCCTCCACCTTCATGATCTCGGATGCAGCTGCAAGTATCTGCTTTTTAATTTCATCCCCGGCCATCTTTGAAGCATTGCCACCCATCAGGGTGACTCTGCTTGAGTAAGCACCGAATCCGATCGGCGTGAGGTCGCTGTCGGCCGAGACTACGCTGATCCGGTCGTACGTGATGCCCATCGCTTCGCAGGCGGCCATGGACAGAACTGTATCCGATCCCTGGCCGATGTCGGCATCCCCGATAAAGAGGATTGCCCGGGTTCCGTCCTCGACCACCTTTATTGTTGCACTGGAGTGCGGAAATTTTGAACGGTAGATGGGATATCCCGCGCCTGATACAAAACCACCGCAACCAATCCCGATCCCCCGGCCTTTGGGTAGTTTTCCCTTTTTCTCATCCCATCCCGATTTTTTCCTTACCTCTTCAATGCAGGCAGAAAATTCACAGGAATGGATATCCAGGTCATTACACGTATGATATTCGGGCGTCATGGCGTTTTTCAGACGGATGTCGATGGAATCCATGCCGATATCTTCGGCAATCATAGTAAGAAGCGATTCAAAGGCAAACCGGGGGTGCGGACAACCATGTCCGCGAAAAGCTCCGCAGGGAGGCAGGTTGGTGTTTACCCTGAAACCATCGTATTTGTAATTCGGGAATTTGTAGAGAGTAGTGAGCATGGAGCCTGCATAATAGGTGGAAACAACCCCGAAACTGGAGTAAGCTCCCCCTTCAAGCACCGCTTTTTGTTTTACAGCAGTAATGGTTCCGTCTTTTTTAACACCGATTTTCAAATCGATATACTGCTTATGGCGCCCGCGTCCGAAGAGGTACATCTCTTCACGGCTGAAACGCATCTTTACAGCACAGCCTGCTATCCGGGAGAGAAAGATCGACATCACCTCGATGGTGGTCGTCGCTGCTTTGGCCCCAAAACCTCCTCCGCAGTTGGTCATGATCACCCTGATGTCACCCAGAGGAACTCCCAGAATGTGTGACAGTTGGTGATGCACATAATGCACAACCTGCGTTGACGTATAGAGGGTTACCCTTCCGTGGCGGTCCCATTCGGCGATGGAACAGTGCGGCTCCATCGGGTTCTGGTAGGTTCGGTTTCCCACAAACCGATGTTCCCGGATGTGATCTGCCTCCGCAAATCCTTTGTCGATATCCCCGAAATGATGATCCACGTGGGTATTGATGTTATTCTCATATTTATCGTCGAACAAACGAGGGGCGCCAGGCGCCATGGCCTCCATGGGATCAAAAACGGCAGGAAGTTCTTCGTATTCGACGTTGATGAGATTCAGAGCCTGGTAGCAGGTCTCTTCGTCGATAGCAGCAACGGCTGCCACCACATCACCCACGAACCGTACTTTGTCTTTGGCAAGAATCGTTTCGTCATACCGCGGAGGTGAGGTTCCCCAACGGATATCAGGCACATCGGCGCCTGTCAGGACCACTTTCACCCCGGGGAGCGCCTTTGCCTTGCTGGTATCAATGGAAAGGATAAGTGCATGAGGAACCGTGCTCAGGAGCAGCTTCCCGTAAATCATGTTTGGCAGGGAGATATCATCGGTATAAACAGCCCTTCCCGTCGCTTTGTCCGGGGCATCGATCTTTGGAAGGCGCCTTCCGACAACCGACAGGTCGATCGCTGATTTCTGGGGCATGAACTCCAGCACCGGGGGAACAACTCCGTTCAGGTAATCCCTGGCTGTTTCAACAGCCTCAATGATCTTTGTATACCCGGTGCACCGGCAGAGGTTCCCGCTTAACTCCAACTGGATCTCTTTCTTCGTTGGATTTGGATTTTTATCAAAAATGCTTTTCGTTCGCATGATCATTCCCGGAGTGCAGTAGCCGCACTGGATGGCACCTTTCTCTATAAAGGCACGCTGGATCGGATGCAGCTCACTTCCCTGGGCAAGCCCTTCGATCGTCTCAATATTTTTTCCGGCAGCTTCCAGGGCAAGCACAAGGCAGGAATTCACGGCCATTCCATCCATGATAACAGTGCAAGCACCACAATCCCCCAGCTCGCACCCCTTTTTTGTGCCAGTAAGCTTCAACTCGTCGCGGAGCAAATCGAGCAACGTCATGGTTGCTTTTACAGCTACCTCGTAATCGTTCCCGTTGACATTGATGTTAATGAGTTGTTTCATGCTTCCTTTCTGAACCCAAAGGGCTGTCTCAAAAGTACTTAACCACGAAGGACTCAACGGTTGCACAAAGGATTACAAAAGAGAATGTGTCTGGTTTTCAGCCACTTAATTCTCCTTCGTGTTGTACTTCGTGGTCCGTTGTGGTTCATTCTTCTTCTTTTAAGACAGCCCCAGGGTATGTCAATTAATTTTTGTTTTCTCTATCGCCCTCAATATCGCCCTCTTCGACAGGACCTTCAGCACATCCCTGCGAAATTGGGCTCCTCCCCGGATATCATCAATTGGTATTGAGTCCCTCACAGCTGCATCGCCGGCAGCTTCCAGAAAGGGTGAATTTTCGGTCAGGTCCCGGATATTTTTCCCCTGAAGAACTTCATTGGCCTGATCACTGATTTTCGGGGTAGGTGCCACGGCTCCTATGACAATGGTGGCTTCAGAAATAATTCCATGATGGATTGTAATGGATGCCGCCACAGATACCACAGAGATGGATCCCGATTCCCGCAGACCGAATTTCTCGTAACAGGCGCCTGTTCCGGATTCCGGTTTCGGAATGATGAAACGAGTCAGGAGTTCATTCTTTCCAAGGATCGTTCTTTTATTATATGTAAAAAAATCACAGAGTGGCACAACCCGTTTTTGCCCTGCATCAGCAATCTCGACCGATGCATGCATGGCCAGCAGGACAGGTGCAGTGTCACAGCAGGAGGCTGCTGTACAGATATTTCCACCGATAGTGCCGGTATTCCTCACCTGCTTCGAACCAATTTTGGCAGTTGCTTCCGCAAGTGCGGGGGCTATCCTGCAAACCAGTTCAGAAGCAATCACTTCACTATGCGTGGAACAGGCACCAATCAATAAATTGTGTTCGTCGCAACTGATTTGTTTTAATTCGGAGATCCTTGCCAGCGACACGATATCATCGTGCAGACGGAGGCCCTTTTTCATCTCAACAAGCAGATCGGTTCCTCCCGCCATCACTGCAGCGCC